>SDBS01000918.1_pt1 | contig 29633 bp, 33 predicted proteins | sample 2277091 | NCBI WGS metagenome assembly SDBS01 (sample SAMN10404972, study PRJNA504765) | marine sediment metagenome | isolation source: marine sediment core GS10_PC15, 163 cmbsf | place: Arctic Ocean: Southern Knipovich Ridge | collected 2010 | reverse complement strand
CTCCCAGGATTATAGCTGCAGAGATCATTATTATTTTTCTCGTATCAAATCCATGGATGGAAGATGCGATAATTATTGATGTAAGTGCGGTAAAATATAATAGGCAAACAGTTCTTGGTTTACAGATCTCAAGGTAATACCTGACTTTTAAACTATTTTTTTTAATGATCTCTTTCCACCCTGAATGTTTACATGATATTATTTTCTGCTGCATGAGCAAAAATAAAATGGATAATTACAGAATAATAACAACCAATTATTTTCGAGTCAAATAAAACTGGCTTCCTGCTTTTAATTTTATAAAAATATTAAAAATTTTTTGTTGTAATCAAGAAAAAAATTTTGTATATTACATTAGGATATTGATTGAAATGAGCTTATTAAATAAGAAGCTGAAAGGAATTTGATGGAAATAAAAATAGACAAAGACCTTTGCACCGGATGCGGACTATGCGAAGAAACATGCCCTGATATTTTCAAATTAAATGAAGACGAAGATATTGCTGAAGTCGGCAAAACTGACTATGATGAAAATGACGAAGAGTGCATTGAAGAGGCAATAGAAAGCTGCCCGACTGAAGCGATCACATCCAGCTAGCTGCAGAGGCATGCCCATATAAACAAGTTTTGTAAAGCCTTAAATCAATAATAGCCCTGTATGTTTATTACAGGACTATTTTTGATTCTGATCAGGCCTATTTATAGATCAAGCCTTTTTAGCTTTAAAGACCAGGTCCTTAAGCACAAGTGAAATTGCTCCAAATCCAAACAGGACTCCGGCAAATTTTATGATCCAGCCCGCAAATGGTATGCTGTATATGGGCACCAGGATGACCAGCCCTATTAAGAATGCCAGAACTTTTATTCCATACTTATCCATATTTAATTTTGTCTTAAATAATATCATCCTGCCGACCAGGAAAGATAAAAATATGGTGCTTGTATAAATGATAAGCATGTAAAGAATGGTTAATACAATATTTGAGGATACTGCTATAATTCCCAGACCGGAACCTATAATGGTAATAAAAAGTAAGATCGATAAGACGAATACCACCAGCATTGCTATGGGCATCCCAAATACCATTATTGCTCCTGCGCCAACGCAGTTGCCCAGAGTCGTCCTCATCCTGTCATTGAATTTATTGAAGAATCCCGGCATCACAAGTAAAAGTATTATGCCCAGCACAAACAGGCTTAAAAAGGAAATTACATTCCCTCCAATATATGAAGCTGTAAAGACCGCCCATGGCGTCTTAGCAGCTATATTATAGTCTTTCTCCTCTTTGACAATGGTACCCCTGACCTCGCCGCCGATCACGGCATCATCAGATATTTTTACGCTTTCAGCAGATCCATAATCTACATCCCCGGCTATATCTGCGCTTTCTGTGATCGTAAGTTCCCCGACATCCTCTATTTTTACACTGCCGCCGATCTTGCCGGAAATTATTATATTTGTCCCGCTGAGCAGGGCATCTTCTGCTATTTCTCCTTTTATCTCAAGCGTGCCGCCGCCGGCAACCAGATCTCCACCTATGCTGGCACTCCTGTTAATCGTTATCTGCCCGCCTGCTACCACCATATCATCCCCGATATCTCCAGAAATAGAGATCATTCCTCCGGATATCCTGGCATCATCACCCACAGCGCCCCTGACATCCAGGATCCCTCCGGCAGCAAGCAGGTCACCGGATACTTCACCGTTTATATCTAACCGTCCCCCTACTGCGATCAAATCCCCTTCTACTGTACTGTCTACTGTGATAGTGTTTCCGAATACATAGAGGTCATCCCCCACACTGGTAGTTATATTTACTTCGTCCCCGCCTTCTAAAGTAAAAGCATAAAGAGGCGCGGCTGCAAGGAAGAAAGAAAATATAACTGCAATTATAAAAATATAGGCTTTTCTCATTTAAAACACCTCTGAAATAATTATATCATATTAAAATACTGGCTTCTGGATGCTCCCGGATTATTTCCTGGTTTTGGTATAAAAAAGCTTTTCCATTATTTTACCAAGGGTACAATAATATCCATTTACATAACACAGGACATCGATCTTTTTAAAATCAGGTTCCCCATTATCCAGTAAAAAATCAGGATCTACATGGGTCCTTGCTATGCTCCCCACAAACATGTCATGGGACTTAAATTCAATAATATCTTCCAGTTTGCATTCCATATTTATAGGACACTCTGCAATAAGAGGCACATTGACGGCCTCTGAGTCAAATCTTGAAAAACCTACCAGTTCAAATTTATCGACTTTATCCCCATGGGTCGAACCACAAATATCAACCTGCTCAATATATTTTGCCCCGGGGATCCCTACTCCAAATTCTTTCGTTTCTTTTATTACCTTCCCTGAATGTTTTCCCCTGGAAATATTTATATTTATCATATGGGGAGCAGACTCGACAATGCCTGTCCATGATATAGGGATTATATTATCAGAGATCTTTTCATCTCTTTTGATCCGGGTGGTCACAAGTACTACAGGCAGAGGGGCAAGATAATTTTTTATCCTCTTTGAAGCAGGCATGGCATTCCTCCAAAATAGTATTATTTTTAAAATTTTCTATTTTCTATTTTGCTTATATTTATTATAATCATTACGCTATAATAATTAAATAACAAATTACCTTCCGTTTTTTATGTACTTTAAAATAGTAATTGAGGTCCTGGGTGGTCTTGCCCTCTTTATTTTTGGGCTCAACAGGCTTAGCAACAGCCTCCAGAGAGTCACTTCCAATAAACTAAAATCCATTATAAATATACTCACGAAAAAATCATGGTCCACAGTGCTCGTGGGGTTATTTACCACTCTCCTTATACAGAGCAGCAGTGCTACCTCTGTTATGACAGTGGGTTTTGTCAATGCAGGGCTCATCACATTAAGACAGGCTATTGGCATAATAATGGGTGCAAATATTGGTACCACTATAACGGCCCAGATCGTTTCATTTAATATAGATATCCTTTCATTCCCCATTATAATCACGGGTTTCCTAATTAATTTTCTGGCCAAAAGAAGAAGATTAAAAAGTATTGGGATGGTGATCCTTGGGCTGGGATTGATCTTCCTGGGAATGACCATAATGAAAGGTTCGCTGGAGCCATTAAGGGCCCATGAAGGTTTTAAAAATTTTCTATTTATATTCAGCAAAAACCCCTTCCTGGGGCTTATAGCTGGTATTATCCTTACGACTTTGCTTCAGAGCAGTTCAGCCACTATAGGCTTGATGATCGCCCTGGCCAGCCAGGGATTACTTCCAATTGAAGCTGCGATCCCCATTTTATTGGGAGATAATATCGGGACCTGTTCAACTGCCCTCATCGGCAGTATAGGCACCACTGTCACTGCAAAAAGAACTGCCTTTTCCCATTTGCTTTTCAATATCTTTGGGACTGCTATCTTTTTGATCCTCTTATATGTCTTTAAGCTTCAGTCCTTTATTATAAACTTTACCGGAAGCAGTGTTCCACACCAGATTGCAAATATACATACCGGGTTTAATATTATTACCACTATCATATTGTTTCCTTTTATAGGTTTTTTCAAGATACTCGTGACAAAAATATTCCCCGGCAAGGATATAACCATACAGAAAAATGCCCTCTACCTGGATACCAGGTTGATCCAAACTCCCGCCATTGCCCTTGAACAGGCCAAAAGAGAGCTTCTGAGAGTAGCAGGCATAGCCAGGGAGATGCTTGATCTTTCTGTAGAGAATATAAAAAAGAATAAACCTATCACAGAGCAAAAAATATTGGACAGGGAGTCTGCAGCAGACAGCATAACTGAAGACATAATCAGGTATCTTACCAAATTATCCCAGAAGACCCTGACTTTTACCCTTTCAAATAGATTGACCAACCTGCTTCATGCTGCCTATGATATAGAAAGAGCCGCCGACCATGCTGAAAGCATAATGTATCTTTCACAAATAAAGGAAGAAAATAAAATGGTCATTAGCAGTATTGCCATTAAAGAGCTGGACCAGACCTACAATAAATTAAACAGGATGTATGATGTTCTCCTCGGTGCTATGAAAAATGATAATACTGCTGAATATGAAGAAGTAGACCGTATTGAGTCAGAAATTGACAATGCAGTCAAGACGATCAGGGTCAACCACCTGACAAGACTGCAAAATGGGCAATGCGCGCCCCTGTCCGGTGTCGTTTTCTCTGATATTATTTTACACTTTGAAAGGATCGGCGACCTGCTTCACGGCATCTCACGAAGCATGGCTTCTTATAAGTAGTGATTTTAAAACTGGGCTCTTATACTGCTTAGACTGTTTTCTGCGAACTTTCCGAAATCTTTTTTCTTATATCCTTTATATGTTCTACCGGGTCCCCGGCTCCAAATATTGCAGTGCCCATCACCAGTACATCTGCACCAGCACCAGTTACCAGCGGAATAGTTTCCGCATTTATACCCCCATCGACCTGGATATCAATATTCTTTTTGGGCTGGGAGGAATACTCTTTATAGTCTCCGATCAATTTCTTTAATTTTTTGATCTTATATACCATATCATAAATGAATTTTTGTCCACCGAATCCAGGATTTACGGTCATGACCAGGACCATATCGACATAGCCCAGTACATTTTCCACCATGTCTACAGGGGTAGCGGGATTTAATGCAACAGCTGCCTTTTTCCCTGCCTGTTTTATTCGGGCAAGGGTCCTGTCCAGGTGGGGACATTCTTCTACATGTACATTTATAAGGTCTGCTCCACTCTCTATAAAACTATCCAGGAGATCATCAGGATTTTTTATCATAAGATGGACATCCAAAAAAAGGCCCGTCTTTTGTCTTATTGAACTGATCATTGACGGGCCAAAAGAAATATTGGGAGCAAAATTTCCGTCTAAAACATCGATATGAAGCATATCGGTTTTTGCCTCTTCCAACTTTTTTATTTCCTGGCTTAAATTTAAAAGATCACTGTTAAGGATCGATGCAGAAATTATTATTTTATTGTTTTTATCTTTCATCTTATCTATCCAGCTTAATAATATGGGCCGTTGCCGGTAATTTTTTTGAAGCCGATCGATCTAAAAAAGTATATTAAAAAAAAGATATATTGTAAAACAGGTTTTTCCTGATATAATTTATCTTCAGTCATGAGATGATGATCCTCTAAAAACAGGAACGTAAAAGATAATTTGAAAACTTAAGTATCTGGTATTTTAAATTTTCGAGGACGGGTGAAATTCCCTACCGGCGGTAAAGTCCGCAAACCCGCTTAATATATAGTGGGCCGACTTAGTGTGATTCTAAGACCGACAGTCAAAGTCTGGACGGGAGAAAGTTTATGACTTATTTATATGATTTTATATATTAAGCCATGGATTTTTCCGTGGCTTTTTTCATTCTGGTGATGAAAAGAGCTGGATAAATATTAGACTGGTTTAAAAATAGTATATAAATGGCTATGTTTGATGAAAATGATAAAAAATATATGATGGAAGCGATCAGGCTTGCTGAAAAAGGAAGGGGCAGGACCTATCCAAATCCTATGGTGGGAGCAGTCATTGTCAAAGGCGGGAAAGTCCTTTCAAGAGGCTATCACCATATAGCCGGTTCGGCCCATGCTGAAATAGATGCAATAAAGAAAAGCCCCGGATCTGTGGAAAGATCCACGATGTATGTGACCCTCGAGCCCTGCACTGTTCATGGCAAGACACCACCATGTGTTGATTCGCTGATAAAATACAACTTCAAGGAAGTGGTCATCGGTGCCGGGGACCCCAATCCTGAAGTCAATGGGAGTGGGATAGAGTCACTCAGGAATGCCGGGATAAAGGTCAGGAATGGGTTATTTGCAGATATGATAGCTGTACAAAACGAAGTCTTTTTCAAACATATTAAGACCGGTATGCCTTTTGTATGTGCAAAAATTGCTTCAAGCATCGACGGTAAACTTGCAACCGGGACCCGGGACTCAAAATGGATCACTTCCCTGCAGTCCAGGAAAAAAGTCCAGAAGCTCAGGAAAGAGTATGGTTGTGTGCTGACCGGGATAAACACAGTGCTTGCGGATGACCCTACCCTTTTCCCAAAAAAGAATATTGAAAGACCTTCAGAAGGTCTTGATTCCAGGAATATTGATATTAACGGTAACTTTTACAGGGTGATCCTTGACAGCAGCCTGCAGATTCCCGCGGACTCAAATATAGTAAAAACTGCCGGGATGGTAAAAACCATAATTTTTTCATGCAGCCGGTCCGAAAACAAATATTCAGGGAAAGTGGATATATTAAGAAAAAATGGTATTACCCTGTTTTTCAGCCAGCAGCTTGAAAACGGGGGCCTGGATATTTGCTGGATCCTTGAAACCCTGTATAAAAAATATAAAATTGCTGCAGTGCTTTTAGAATGTGGCCCAATACTGCTTACTGCTTTTTTGAAAGAAAATCAAATAGATAAATTTATTATTTTTCTTGCCCCTAAAATAATAGGCGGGGACCATAGATTTAATATGTTCAAAGACCTGGGAGTAGAAGAAATTAAAGATAGCATAGAACTGGAATTTGGGGAATATAAAAAAGAAGGCCCGGACCTGGCTGTTGTTCTCTACCCTTTAAATAATAGATCATCATCTTTTAGTGAAAAGGGGTCCTGATGTTTACTGGGATCATCAAAGAGACCGGAACAATAAAAAGAATAATAAACAGGGATACTGACATTGAAATCGAGGTCACTGGCAAAGGCCTGGCCGGGGATATAAAAATCGGTGATTCAATATCTGTAAATGGCATCTGTCTCACTGTTAAATCCTGCAGGGGAAACAGCTTCGCCTTTGATGTGTCTTCAAATACCTTAAATAGTACCGATCTCTTATTTGCGGAGGCAGGTGATATTGTAAACCTTGAAGACTCTCTTGCTCCCAGTGATAAACTTGGAGGTCATTTTGTGACCGGGCATATAGATTCTGTAAATAATATCCTGGATATCTCCCCGCTTGGGAGGTCCATAGTGATGACTTTTGATATTAATTCCAGGATATATCCTTTTCTGGCCCCAAGGGGATCACTGGCCATAAACGGCATTAGCCTTACCATAACGGAAGTCACGGAAAACTATTTAAAAGTTGTTATTATTCCACATACATATAAAAATACAAATCTTTCTCATAAAAAGACCGGGGACCGGGTGAACATAGAAATAGATATCCTGGCCCGCTATATAGCACATTATCTTGATGGGAGAGATATTGCTGATAAAAAATCGACTCAGGAAAAAGATAAAATATTAAAGGAGAAGCTTGATAAATATGGGTTCACAAAATAAAAACAATTTTTCTTCCATAGAAGGATCAATGGAAGATCTAAGGCTTGGTAAAACAATAATCATTGTTGATGATAAGTCTGTAAATAATGAAGGGGTATTCTTTCAGGCTGCCGAAAAAGTCACTGCCGCCTCTGTAAACTTTTTTATTACCCATGCCAGGGGCCTCATTTTTTTGCCCTGCCTGCAGAAAAGGCTTGATAAGTTAGAAATACCCCTGATAGGCTATAGGAAGCAAGATCCTTCGGCTGATACAGGCGCGCGGGCGGTCTCTATAGATGCAAAATCTTTATCGGGCAGCGGTATATCAGCTAAGGGGAGGGCAAAGACAATAAAGACTTTTATAGACCCGGATGCCGGGCCTGCTGATTTTTCCATACCGGGACATATTTTTCCTCTCCGGGCCCAGGATGGGGGGATACTCACCAGGGCGGGACATACTGAAGCTGCGGTCGACCTGGCCAGGATCTCAGGCCTTTATCCGGCAGGAATAATATGCGAAGTAATAACCGGAGACGGTGAAGTCGCACGGCTTCCGGACCTGGTTGCTATCTCAAAAAAATTTAACCTTAAAATTATAACCATCGAAGAACTGATCAGGCACAGGAAGAGAAAAGAAAAATTAATTGAAAAAGTTGCTGAGGTAAACCTGCCGACAAAATGGGGGGCTTTTAAAGTCATCACTTACAGGTCCATCATTAATTCTGAGACCCACATGGCATTTATCAAGGGAGAGGTAAAAGGCAAAAATAATGTCCTGGTAAGGGTTCATTCCCAGTGCCTTACCGGAGACACTTTTGGGTCCATGAGATGTGACTGTGGAGAACAGCTGCAAAAAGCTTTTAATATGATAAACAGGCAGGGAAGAGGCGTGGTGCTGTATATGGCCCAGGAAGGAAGAGGCATAGGCCTCTGTAATAAAATGAAAGCATACGAACTGCAGGAAAAAGGCATGGACACGGTTGAAGCAAACCTTCACCTGGGTTTTGATGCAGACCTGAGGGATTACGGAACTGGTGCCCAGATACTGGTCGATCTTGGATTATCTACTATCCAGCTTATGACCAATAATCCAAAAAAAATTGTAGGGCTTGAGGGATATGGCCTAAAAATTGCCAAAAGGATTCCTATAAAGATCATTCCCAACAAAAATAATAAAAAATATCTATCAATAAAAAAGAGTAAATTAAATCATTTGCTTGATTAAAAAAAGAAAGGGTAAAACATGAAAAATTATGAAGGAAAACTTGATGCAAAAGAACTAAAGATCGGAATAGTGCTGAGCAGGTATAATGATTTTATAACTTCAAAACTGCTTGAAGGCGCGCTTGACTGTTTACTCAGGCATCACTGCAAGGACGAAAATATAGACATCGCCAGGGTCCCCGGAACTTTCGAGATCCCATCAGCACTGAAATTGATGGCAGAACTGGAAAAATATAATGCTGTGATATGCCTGGGAGCAGTAATAAAGGGTGATACCTCTCATAATATATTAATAGCCAATGAAGCGGTCAAGGGAGTGGCAAAAATAAGCCTGGATTCAAATATCCCGGTCTCTTTTGGGATCATAACTCCTGACAGCCTTGAACAGGCAATTGAACGGGCGGGAGCAGGAAAAGGCAATAAAGGGTGGGAAGCTGCCCTGGGTGCCATCGAGATGGCCAATCTGTTTTTAGAGCTCAGGTCCTAGACCCGGTTAAAATCAAAAATAGGAGTGGATCTTGAGTCTATTAACTAAAACTTTTACCAAAACCCTGCAATATTTACTGGGAAAGAGGGGGTGTTTCAATGGGTGATCCCGGATTTGATCTGGATTTTAGCCTTGACGGCAAGGTTTCACTGGTCACCGGTTCGGCCAGGGGCATAGGAAAAGCCATCGCACTGCTCTATGCTAAAAAAGGTGCAAATATTATCCTGGTCGATATGGATGATAAGATCAAAGAAGTCGAAGCTGAAATAATAAAACTTAAAAGAAAGTGCCTGTCCCTGGTATATGATATTACTAAAACCGGGAATATCACCAAGATCATTTCAAAAAGCATAAAGGAATTTGGGAAAATAGATATATTAATAAATAATGCCGGTATTGTGTTTTTAGAAAAGGCCGAAAACCAGTCCTTTGAACAATGGGATAAGACTATTTCAGTAAACCTGACTGCACCCTTTTTATTGTCCCAGGCTGTGGGCCGTGAAATGATCAAAAGAAAATATGGAAAGATCATCAATATAGCATCACTTGCAGGAATACTGGGCTTTGACATGAGGGTCGCCTATTGCTCCAGCAAAGCCGGGATAATAGGAATGACGAAGGCCCTGGCAGTCGAATGGTCCAAATATAGGATCAATGTCAATGCTATCTCCCCTACAGTGGTCCTGACAGAAATGGGTAAAAAAGCATGGAAAGGCGAGGCGGGAGAAAAAATGAAGAATAAAATACCATTAGGGCGTTTCTTAAATCCTGAAGAAGTTGCATCTGCAGCAGTTTTTCTTGGAAGTGATAATGCCAGTATGATAACTGGCTCCAATATTGTAATTGATGGAGGATATTCTATTATATAATTTTTCCCTTATCATGATCAATAATAGGGTGGGCCGGATATCCGCTTCAATATTTGCAAATGCCTCCAGAGTCGATAGAATATTAATTTGTAGGGACTTCAGGAAAGCCTGAATATCAATATTAAATATGAACAGGAGTCGATAATGATAATAGTCAATGTTTTTGTTCATGTAAAACCGGATAGATCAGAAGCATTTAAGGAAGCAACTATAAAAAATGCCAGAAGCAGCATTCTGGAACCGGGGATCCTGCGGTTTGACTTCATGCAGCAGGAAGATGATGCTTCACAGTTTTTACTGAATGAAGTGTATATTGATAAAGATGCAATAGCACGGCACAAAGAGACCGCCCATTATGCCCTCTGGCGTGAAACAGTAGAGACGATGATGTCCGAACCAAGAAAAAGCATTAAATATACAAATATATTTCCTGATGACAAAGGGCTCTAATAATTTGGCCGGGGCAGGAAGATCCCCACTTTTAACCTGCCGGGCTTTTTTATATTCCCCAAAGATCTACATAAAAAAAATTAGAAGTGCCTATTTTCAGATAAACACTTCTAATTTAATATCCCTATTAAATAAAAATTTAATAGTCTGTCTCAGAGAAGCTTGCTTGCCAGTTCAACGGCACTGGATGCATCTGGTGCATAACCGGCTGCGCCAATAGAATCAGCATACTCCTGTGTCAGTGGAGCACCACCTACAATGACCTTGATCCCGGCTGCGCCTGAATCCGCACTTATTGCATCTACCACTTCTTTCATTGCCGGCATTGTAGTAGTAAGCAGGGCTGAGAGGCCTATCAGCTTTACATTTTTCTTCTTGGCTTCTTCAACAAACTTTTCTGCTGATATGTCCACTCCCATATCGATTACCTGGTATCCTCCGCCTTCCAACATCATGCCTACCAGATTTTTTCCAATATCATGCAGGTCTCCCTGTACTGTACCGATCAATACGGTACCTTTCAAATCAGCGCCGCCTTCAGAGAGCAGGGGCTTAATAATATCCATTGCTGCATGCATTGCCCTGGCCGCTATCAATACTTCTGGTATGTACATCTCATTTGCCCTGAACTTCTGTCCCACTACATCCATACCCGGCACAAGGCCTTCATTCAATACTTCCTGGGCAGCTATATCCTCGCCTATCAGCTTTTCTGCGATCTCTTTAGATGCTACATTGTCACCTTTGATGATCGCATCAGCTAAATCCTGATATTTTGCCATATCGTCTCCCTTCTTTTTTAATAACTTTTATGATACCAGAAATTATCTAAAAAAAAAGATAAACATGGGAAAAACTATTCACAATATATCGTTTTTTTATTTACTCAATTTTTTTAATGTTGTATACTTTCTATACAATATCTCAAACATGAGCAAGGAAATTTACCGGTTAACAAATTTTAACTTTATGGCAATAAACTCAAAAAAAAGTTTACACAAACTGGGAAATGAGGTAACTAACTGCCAAAAATGTAAGGACCTGGCATCAACCCGGTTACAGGCTGTACCTGGTTCAGGTGCAGCAAATGCAATTGTAATAATTGTTGGAAGTCATCCAGATGCAGCTGGGGCTGAAAAGAAGGGCATACCTTTTGCGGGTGATGATGCCGGAAAATTAATAAGAGGGATCTTAACAGAAACCGATCTATCCCTGGAAAAAGATATTTATGCCACCTATCTTACCAAATGTACATCCAGGGCACTGCAAAAATCCAGCAGTGGGGAAACTGCTGTCCCGGCAGGACCACAAAAAAAACACATAAGTAATTGTATTTCCTACCTGACTAAAGAAATATCAATAATAACTCCGCATATAATTGTTTCTCTAGGGCTGGATGTATCAAATATAATATTAAATAAGTTTTTTTCTGTTGATAAAAAATATAGAAATATGGAAAAAATTCATATGCGGATGTTTGAAAATCCTTCTTTTAAGCTGGTCCCGTTCTTCAGCCCTTATGATGTTACAGCTAAAAGCATCGTGACCAGAGAAAAGTACCAGGAGGATTTTAATTCCCTGGCAAAGCTGCTTAAAAAAGTTTAGTTCAGATCAGGTTATTAATTTTCCACAAGATATACTCTAATTTTTCTCCTTCCGAACCTGAAAGCTTCTTCAAGAGTCTCAAAGCACAGGTCTATCCTGTTTCCCTTGATCCATCCTCCTGTATCAGCTGCCAGGGCTTCTCCGTATCCGGGAATAAATACCCTGGTGCCCAAAGGAATAACCCTGGGATCCACTGCAACTATCCCTTTTCTGGCCCGGAGCCCTGTGGCGGTTATTCCATTTCCATTTATATCATTGCCTCCTGAACCAAAGGCATAATAAGCAGTAGCCACCATTTCCCACTCGCCGACCAATGTTATGCCGCTTGGTTGTATTGCCGCTATCCTTTTTTTTATCTCCCCTATGAGGCCCTGCATTTCAGATTTTTCACTTTTGACTTTATCCAGCAGGACTTTACTTTCTGCTATATTTATCCGCAGCTTTTCCTTTTCTTCTTCAATTACTCTTTTTGTGCCCTCTTTTTCCATTTTCTTCTCTTCGTATTTTCTTGATACTCTATCAAGTTCTTCTTTTTGATAGCGAAGCTCTTCGATCAGATCAGCCTCCCGGCTCATTATATTTTTAAAAAGAAACAAATTGTTGACGACTTCATTCAGGTTCTTTGCACTGATTATGAATTTTGCTACTTCATTGTTTCCATATTTATATGAATATATTATCTTTTCTGAAAGTATTTCTTTACTTTTTTTAAGGCTTAAGATCAGGTCCTCTTTTTTAGTTCCCAGCTCCCACAGTTCCACTTCAAATCCATCTAATTCTATATTTAAAGCATCGATCTCATTTTCCCTTGTCGTGATAAGAATTTCAAAAACAATTACCTCTTCCAGCAGCATTTCTTCATCCTGGCTTAGTTTTGCTATCTCATTTCCTAATTCTCTTAATGTTATCCCGTGGATCTCTCCGGGAAACACTGCAGGCATGGATATAAAAAGTATGATAACAATTAAAAGGATCACTGCCTTCTTAAACCAGGGCGAGCAAAAACGAATAAATGGCTTTTCAATGATCCTTTTCCTCATTTTACTGACCTGCTTGAATAAAGTATTTAAATAATTGTTTTTTCATCAACAATTTTATTATAGAATCAGATATTTTGATATATTTTTTAGATATTTTAAAAAATATATTGGGCGGTGAGCCCAACCTTGTGGTTTTTCCTTAACCTGCTGGTTTTGGAAAACGGTAGTGGCCAGTGACCGCCTCTTCCCTTAAAATATCTTTCTCTACTGTATAGCCTGGCTCAATATAGTTATAAATCACCTTGGGGATCCCATCCCTTGTCGTCTTATCTGAAATGATTCCAATATTATCGCTAAAACCATCATCATCCATATCAAAAAAAACAATATCCCCCGGAAGCCACAAAAAGAGGATCTCTTCATTTGAAGCGCTGAAGTAGATCCCCAGTATCCGGGCATTCCTTGTAAAGAATACCTCTAAATTCTGGATCCTCCGGTAATCAATATTTGGATCACCGGCCGTCTGATTCCAGATCTCCCTCAAAGGATACTCCCCAAAGTTTTCCATTATATCCTCATCTACCAGGTCCCTTATGCTAAACCCCGCATCCAGGAATGCCCTTGCTACTATATCAGCACAGTTTGCCAGGTGTTGGGGCGGATCCCCTCCCTCATAATAATTACTTTCTTCCTCTTCTAAAAAAATATTGCCTGCAGGATCTTCTAATTGTTTTTTTGCCCCCAGCAATATGTCTTCCTGGTCATCGGTCCCATCACCATCTTCATCTGAATCTATACCGGTACTGTCCATATCGATAAGGCGGAACCTTGGAAGTTCTCCGGCAAGGGCTGTAGGAGGCTGGTATTCCTCTTTAAATGAAAATCTATTGATACTGACGATTATTGCTATAAGGATCACGAGTACAACTATGATCAGGAGAAAATGTCTTATATTAAATCTTCTTTTATGCTCTTCCAATGTCTTAAAGGTAAAACAACTTATATCGTTTATGGTTTAAATCCAATTACTATTCGCATCAAAGATATTGAACCCTGTAAATTCAAAATTTATTATCCCAATATCGACCTTAGATACTACAAATAAACCAGCCACCGTGATCCCGATCAGGATCAATGTGAATATTGTAATATATATATAAAAATACTTTGGAAAAATAACCTTTTTTTCCACTTTGTGTTCCTCCTGCTTCCTGAACAATTCTATTATGACCCTGAAAATATTTAACGCCAGGAAAGCTATAAGGGCCATAACTGCCAGGAATGAAGATGTTTTTAAAACTCCAGGGCCAAATACGGTCCCATTATTTCCATACAGCATAAAAGGTATCACTCCGCCTGCAATGACCAGCCAGGACAGGAAGATAAATATGAGGTTTATGGATATATAAGTATTGCTTTTTAGGAGCCCCCTGAAGTTTTTAATAGTGTCGGTGCCTTTTTGCATTTCCAGGATAGCTGCCGTGCCGTATACCGGTAAATATCCTAAAACTAGCAGCAGCAAAACAAACAGGTTTAACCACTCCACCTCCGTCCTGCCCGCAATACCACTTGAAAATACTGCACCTCCCAGCAGGAAGACTGCCATAAAAAACAGGAATAGAAAAGCCAGGATCCTTCTCAGGCTGCTTGTCCTGATAGCTCCGACATTGGCAGCTGTCATGGCAAGAAATGATAAGGCAAATAAGATCACCGAGGCAAAATGGCCATTTTTTTCCAGAAAGAAGTAAAAAAGGCCGCTAAATTTAAAAAGTATAAATATGCCTGCAGGGAAATAAAAAAACCATATAACTGAAAGTGAAGTATGGTCGATCCTCCTGACAAGCTTCAAATAAGGGCCCTGGAAAGGAAAAATAAAAAAGTAAAGGTATATTGCTGCAGCAAAGACTACGGCACTAAAAGCAATCAGGGAGCCCGGCATATTTCCCGGTTCCAGGAATTGCCTGATGTTTGTAATATCTGTTCCGCTAAATAATATTGAAAAACCAAAGAACAGCAGGATCAGGGATAACAGGGCCGTGAGGGAGAATCTTGAAAGATGCTCCCCAGTTTCTTTTACCCGGGGATTGAGGCCCGTTAAAAGCTGGAATACAGCCAGTGTAAATAATGAAAAACTGATAAATATCATTATAAAATTACTGGAGATTATCAGAAAAACTAAAACTATAGTTGCAAATAATAATATGATTATTAATTTTATGAAATTATCACTGCCCATTTTATATATGGATATATCAAGTAAAAGATTTAGCGCACAGAATAAAATGGTCCCTGTAAGTATTACATGAAGTAAATTGAAATCCAGTAAAAAATTTGAAAAATCTCCCCTGGCTAAATAACCATAAATATTAAAATAAAAGGCTGCAGCCATTGAAATAGCTGAAATAATAGCAATAGCTTTCTTTGTGGCTTTCCTTCCTGATAAGCCAAAAAAGATAGAAATAAGCATTGAACCCGCAAGAACTGCTGCACTGCCCAGTGGGTAAAGCCGGTTGCCAATATTAATTAAAAAGTCCATGGTCTATGGATTATCCTCTCCCCACCAATCACTCCTTGTGATTTTAAATAGTTTAAATTCTTCCAGATATTTTTTTCTATCCATAGCATCCTGATTGATATAGATAAAATAGATGATGGCAAACATGAATAAATATAAAGCTGTTGTCCCGAATATTATAAAGATCTTATCCCATACTGCCTGTGCATATAATAATTGTGAAAAGCTGAAGAAATTAATAATGGATGATATTATTATCAGTTGAAAAGTTATCAACAGGGAGAGTATGTTCCTACTATAAAAAACTCCAAATATTCCCAGCAAGAACAGTAAAAAACTAAAATATATTACTAGCTCAAAATTCATTCTTCTTCCCCGTTTTTTTGCCTGTCCCTTGACTTTATTATGACAATAAACCACAAAAAGGTAATAAATAGCGCTGAGACCAGGATTACTACTACCGGGCCATATGAAGAAAATATGCTTTTTATGACCAGCCCCGGGTCTGTGAAAGAAATATTATAAGGCTGGTCCCCAGACTGGTTTCCGGTTCCGGCCAGGTATCCGTAAGTACTATTAAAGATCAGGTACCCCAGTCCGCTGCATAAAAGAAGAGGCAGGACTATATTTAGCACATTTTTTGTGGTGGTCCTGCCGTTTTGCCGGTCCCTTTTACTTGTCTGCCCATCTTCCGGCTCCAGCTGGCCGTGACTTCTCTTTCTTCTTGCTTCCCACTGTATAACAGCTATATACAGTAGTATAAAGAAAAAAGTAAACACAAATCCTGCAGTAAAAAAAGTAAAACCGGAATACAGGGCAAAACTTAAGATCCCGGCAAATACATACATCAAAAAAAGAAAAATTAATTTCTTCTTTTTATCATTGATCACCAGGGCCAGTATGCCTGACAGGAATAATCCAAAAACACCTGTATATTGAATAATTGTTATAATTAATTGGTTATCTATTATCATAATTATTTTTTCCAGAAATCCCTTATTGTCCCGGCCTGCTTGATCAGGTCGATTTTTCCCATTTTTAGATCCCTGATCTTAAAATCTGCCAGTTGATGCTTGTAAGACATATTAATAGCTTCAAACTCACAACATTCAACGCAGTTGCCGCAAAAAATACATCTCCCCAGGTCCAGAAAGAATTCTCCCAGCACTTCTTTTCCCCTTTTTCCGGCTTTCCTGCTGACTTCAATGCAATCCTTTGGGCATGTTTTCTGGCACAGACCACAGCCATTGCAAATTATATCAAGAGAATCCAGGCCCAGCTTCAAGTGAATCATGCCCCTGCTGTCTTCCGGAATAATAATTCTTTCTTTGGGATATACGACTGTCCTGGGTCTTTTAAATATATTTCCAAGATTAATAAAAAAGTTTTTAATGATCCTTAACATCTACGGTCCGTCCTTATTATTAAATCAAACTAAGACATTACTGTATATAATAAATCCCAGGGTGACCAAAAAATTAACAAGCGATAGTGGAACCAGGAATTTCCAGTTGATCCTGACCAGCAGCCTGTAATCATCTATTCCTCCAAATGATTTATCCAGGAGCAGTAATACTATAAAAACAAAATAAAATTTTACAGCCAGGATTATTTCCCCTCTTATAAAATAAATATTATTATACCCACCCATATAAAAGCTTATTAGAATAATGATCATAAAAAAGATCATCATATATTCCGATAACCTGATAATAACTTTTTCCAGTCCCATTCCCTCTCTGGAATGTGACGACTGCCCATCCAAATAGTTTTTCCTGTTAAGGGAAAGCAGTTTTAACTGCATGAGTACCGCAGCAAAGAAAACTATAAAACCCAGGGGCTGATATACAATATTCCAGTATTCAAACTGGGTATTTATGATTTCTTTAAGGCTAAAGGTCTTGCTTATTAAAACAATACTGGCCGTGCAAAACAGTACCGGGATGACAAAGGATAACATCATTCCCATCTTTTTGACTGTTTTACTGAATAAAAAATCATACCTGGTCCCTCCGGAGATAAAAATATTCATGGCCAGAAGGGCCATATAGAAAAACATAGCGGCCAGAAAGCTGTAGCTGGAGTCTACCAGTATGATACTTTCAGTAATAGGGGTGATACTCCAGATCAAAAATGAAAATACAAAAAGAAAAAAGCTCCAGATCCCAAGGCTGGCATCTTTTGACATATATTTAAAAAACCTGATCACTGGAAAACCTATACCGCCCGACCTGGTTAATTTATACCCTCTCCTGAGTTCCATGCGGGCAGATATCTTATTATTAAGATAGCTGCAAATGTATATATTTACTCCAAGAATAATTATGATGTAAAATATTTTCTTCAGTATAATAAACAATTTGCCCTGCCAATACTTAAAATAAATAAATTTTAATGGCCGATTATCTCTCCCGCGCTGATATCCAGGCTTGTTAAAACCAGCTCCACATCTTCCAGCCTGCATCCAGTCAGTATTTCTTCACTGGAAGCGATACTGTTAAGGGAAGGGCCCATTACAGCAAGCAGCCCTATGTTTCCTTCTTCGATCTCGACATATATCTTAAAAACACCATGCGGGCACTCAACTGCAGAGCTTGCCGCCTGACAGCCAGGATCAAGATTTGATAGGTCGACCTTTTTGATCACTGTTCCTGCAGTTAATTTACCGAGTATCTGGTCCACAAGGCCTGTGGATTGATATATTTCACCAAACCTTACAAATACCCTGTCCAGGCAATCGCCGCTATTTCCCAGCGGAATGGTAAAAGACAGGTTCTTATAATCAATAAAATCTTCATCTTTCCTTAGATCAAACCTTATACCCGAAGCTCTCAGATTAGGGCCGGATACCCCGAATTCTTCTGCAGTATTTTTATCCAGCATTCCTGTTCCCTTTAATCTTTCCATTACTGTAAAATCATTCAGGACCATATTTTCTATTTTATGCACGGCTCTAAAAAATATTGGAACATCATTTCTTATCAATTGTAAAACATCTCCGCCTATGTCTTTTATAACTCCCCCTACCCTTACAAAATTAGGTATCATGCGGGAATTAGTTATGGCCTCTATAAGGCTTAATATCCTTTCCCTTTCAAGAAGAGAAAGGTCGGCTGCAGTATCACAGCCCAGGACACTGCAGATATTTGATATATAATAGATATGATTTGACAGCCTGTACAGCTCGCTCAGTAGCATCCTGATATATTTTGCACGGCCCGGGATTTTTAGCTGTAATGCTTCTTCAAAAGCCATGCACAGGCAAAGTTCCGGAAAAATGCCTGCCTTCCAATCAAACCTGCTTATATAAGCTATCAGGTTATTTACCTGAAATCCTCTAAAAAACCCATCGTCAATGACTTTACTGATATCCAGGCTGGCCAGAGTTTTTACGATCATATCTTTATTTTTATCAATATTGAGATACAGATCATAACTATCAAGGCCTTCGGGCCCACTGCCGAAGATCTTTACATCTAAAGTCTCCAGATATTTTTTGTCTTTTTCCTTATAAAAACTTGCTGTTTTAAAAAATTTTTCTGTTTGTTCGACTACCCGGCTGTAATTATTTTTTAGATCACCGGGAGGCAGCTTTACTTTAATAATAATAGACAGGTTTTTCCCCGTGGAAAAAAAGTTTAATATCATATGTGTTTTTTTCTTGAAGGTGAAAACATTAAGATATCCCAGGCTCCGTACTTCCAACTCTTTATTGTTCCTCAATTCTTCCAATAATGGGGGGACACTGCTTGCATCCACCTCTAATAGCAATTCTTTCCCCACCCTTGAAATGCTGGCTACCTTGTCCTTTAAATGAAGATTTAAGGTTTTTTCAATCCTTTCTAAAAAAACCTGCCGTGAAGTAGAATAAATACGGTTATAGATATCATCTATCGTCATAAAGTCTTTCTTTCCTTTTTCATTGTACAGTTCTAAGACTGATCGCCGCGGATAAATTTTAAAATTGAATATATAAATGCTTCCGGCCTGGGCGGGCACCCGGGTATAAACATATCCATCTTTATCTTTTCCCTGAATTTTCTTAGAAGCTTGCTGTTTTCCCTGAATATATTTTCATCCAGGACACAGCTTCCGACTCCAAATACCCATCTGGGAGAATCCATATTCCTGTAAATATCTATCACCCGGTCCAGTCCTTCTTGATTATACAGGCCCTGGACCACAAGGATATCAGCATCCTCGGGCAGGCTTACAAAGTTTACCCCAAATCTTTGAATATCATATAAGGGGCCTCTTGTAGCAAAAATTTCCTGTTTGCAGCAGCCAAACCCTGCTACAAAAATATTCAAACTGCTTTTTTCAATTGAAGACATGTAAACTCCTGCAAAAATCAGGTCAATCCAGTATTTTTGACCGCACCAGATATATTAATACCAGTATTAAATACAAAACAATTCCTATGATAATGAAAAGATTAAAACCGGTCCCGAAATTCCCGGTATAATCAAAAACAGCAAAAGCCAGTAATAAAAACAGGACCGCAAAAATAAACACTGAAGCCAGGACGAAGGTATTCCGGACAAGATATGGTTTTATGCTGAAATCAGATAGCCTGCCCTTGAGCTGATGATGGGCACTGTTTTTAGCTTCATCTCCCGGAGGATATTTTCTTTTGGCCCTGTAGGCCAGGCTTCTCCATATAAAAAAAAGTACCAGGAAGATCAACACAGAGGCCAGTATCATCATTGTAAAAGAAACCATGTTATTGACATATGAAGCAATTGATTCTTCCGGCATTATCTTTCCTGCATTTAATTCTTTTTTTTGAGTTTAAACTTTATCACAATTGAATTGCTTCTACAATAATGGTTTACAAGGCCCCGCTGCTGCCGGACGCTGCCATTAAATATTTATATTTTTTAATGAAATATAATATAATAAAAAATATGAGAAGACCAAAACCATCAAATAGTATTGAATCAATTAAAAAAATTGGTATATTTTCCTGGTCCATAATCGGCTTTCTCATAATACTGGCCCTCATCCTCTATTTAATATTCCTGGTAAGAATAGCTGTTATCCCGATCCTGCTGGCTCTTGCCATCGGCTATCTCCTGGGACCCCTGGTCAGGTTTTTTCAAAAGAAGATGAGGAAGGGTTTTGCAGTAGCACTTACATACCTGCTTTTTATAGAATTACTCTTTATTGTATTCTTCTTTGTCATTCCCATAATAACAGACCAGTTCAGGGTATTTATTGACAGGTTCCCTTCTTACCTTCAAAATCTTGATAATACAATAAATAATTTTATCCGGAACAGTGTGATAGCCCATAATATTGAAAACTTTCTTGGCAAAAAAATTGTAGCGCCGGATACCAATGCTATCATCCAATATATTATGAACAGGATAAATTTTGGGGAACTGGACATCCTGCAGACAGCTACCGTATTTACCAGGTCTATCATAAATATAATACTCTATATTATCGTTGGCCCCATCCTGGGTATATATATACTTATGGATGCTGATAAAATAAAAACAATTTTTATAAAAGCTCTTCCAAGAAGATCCAGGCTCCAAGCAGCAATAATCATAGATAAGATCAACCGGGTAGCCGGGAGATATATCAGGGCACAGATACTGGTCTCTATTATTGTCGGGGTCCTCTGTACTATAGTACTTCTGATCCTCAGGATCGATTTAGCCATACTGCTTGGATTTATTGCCGGACTCTTAAATATCATTCCCCTTGTCGGGCCAATAATCGGCGCCGTACCGGCTGCACTGGCTGCCCTCTTTATTTCTCCCCTGAAGGCATTACTGGTCATCATTTTATTTATTGCAATACAGCAGATCGATAATTATGTGATCTCCCCCAATATCATGAAATACCAGGTCAGGGTCCATCCGGGCCTGATAATACTCTCACTTATGGCTGGAGGGGCTTTATTTGGTTTCTGGGGCCTTATAATCGCTGTTCCCATCGTAGCGATCCTCCAGGAGACCTTAAAATATTATCTCTTTGAAAAAAACAAAACAGCATCCTGATATATTTCCTTCAACGGCCTGCCTGTCTTTTTGGCAAGGTCCCTGCAAGATTCAAACTCCGGAGAGATGTTTATGACTTTGCCTTTAAAAATACCTTTTTTTATCTCTACTTCACCATAAGGCAATCTGACTTTTTCGATCTCTCTGTCCAGGCAGTATCTATTTATTTTTTCCCTCCTTATTCCCAGGGTCGTCGTCTGGGAAAAAATAGTATCGATGACCTTTTGTTCAAGATCACTGCTGCAGATAACACATAGCTTGAATGCCGGCCTAAATTTTTTCATATAAATATTTTCAACCCATACATCCTTTGTTTTCTGCCTGGAGAGTTCTTCCAGGACATATCCGATTATCTCAGGAGTCGTGTCATCAATATTAGTTGAAAGCAGGACCAGGTCTTCGGTTCCTTCTTCAGGCACGGCTTCAGCCTCTCCGGTCAATATTCTTAAGACATTGGGTATTTTAGTATTTTTTCTGCTCCCTGCCCCATATCCAGTCTTTTTCACATCAATAGACGGCATACCACTAAAATCTTCTGACAATGCCTTTACTATCGCAGCTCCTGTAGGAGTAGTGACTTCGAAGTCAAAGCCGCCTTCATATACTGGGATCCCCTTTAATATTTCAAGAGTTGCAGGGCCCGGAACAGGTAATATTCCATGCTCTGTATCAACAAGACCCCTGCCCAGCGGTACTCTGCTGCAATAGACCTTCTTGATCTTAAGGCTGTTTACAGCTATAGCGGTCCCTACGATATCAATAATGGAATCAAGCGCCCCTACTTCATGAAAATGTATTTTTTCTTTTTCCTGGTCATGGACCTTTGCTTCAGCCGCAGCGATATATTCAAAAATATTTAAAGCTATTTTCTTGATCCCGGGAGCCAGCTGGCTGCTGCCAATAATATTTTTTATATTTTCATAATCCCTGTGGGGTTGTTCTCCTGTTACTTTTACATCAAACTTCTGTGCGCTTATCGGCCCCGCTTTCACCTTCCTGCTCTCTATCATATATCCACTGATATTTACCTTTTTAAACTCATTTTTGAGGTGGTCCAGGCCGAGGCCTATATCTATCATGGCACCTATCATCATGTCCCCGCTGATGCCGGAAAAGCAATCTATGTATAATATCTTTTCCATATCGATTATCCCCGTGTTTTAATATAAATAATTTCTCACAGAATATCAAATACACCGGCACATTATTACCAAAACTATTGTAAAAACTTGCTTTTTTATATAGATTACTTCTTTAAATGTTTATTGAAAGATAAAAAAATTGAAACCGGAAACAATGCCTGAATTGGAAAGAAAAATAAATAAGCTAAAAAATATCATGGAAGAGATGGGGTCGGTAGTGGTCGCTTACTCCGGAGGGGTGGACAGCAGCTTTCTTTTAAAAATGTCAGTAGATATTATGGGAAAAAAGGTCCTGGCAGTCACTGCAAGATCACAGGTCATCCCAGGACATGAAATAAGAGATGCAAAAAGATTTGCAAGATCCATCAAATGCAAACATAAGATCATAAATTATGATTGCCTTGATTCAAGGGAATTCAGGTCCAACCCCAGAAGTAGATGCTATATCTGCAAAAAAAAATTGTTTACTGTTTTTCTCTACTTAAAAAACAGCTACAAATACAACTACCTTATCGATGGTACAAATCATGATGATAAAAATTCTCTTCGTCCCGGGCTTAAGGCACTAAAAGAGCTGGGTGTCAGCAGCCCGCTTGCTGAAGCATGCCTTACAAAGGAAGAGATCAGGGAATATTCAAAGATTCTTGACTTGCCTGCCTGGGACAGGCCGGCACTTGCCTGCCTGGCTACAAGAATTCCTTATGGGGAAGAGATCACTGAAGCAAAGCTTAAAATAATTGAAGAAGCAGAAAGTTTTGTTACTTCGCTTGGGATCAAACAGGTAAGGGTAAGATATCATTATCCAATAGCCAGGATCGAAGTCCCGGATGGAGAATTACCCGATACCATTAAAAATGGTACCAGGGAAAAGATCACGGAACAGTTAAAAAGAATCGGTTTTGAATATGTGGCGGTAGATCTTGAAGGTTACAGGTCGGGGAGCATGGATGAACCCGGGAAATAAAAAACATACACTTAGTATATTTTATTTCATCTTTATTATTTTTGGATTATCAATGGTCATAGATCCATTGATCCCGGTGATCGCAGAAGAACTCCAGGTAGGTTATGATAAAATCGGGATCGCCCTTTTTATAGGATCCATAACTGTCCTGGTCTCAAATATTATCGTAGGCAGGCTCAGTGACAGATTCGATATTAAAAAAATAATTATTTGTGGGCTGTTCCTACTGATCACTGGCTTTCTTATTTTTGGGATCTACCTTAACTATTTTGTTTTTGTCATTGTTATAATAATAATACGCAGTGGTTTTGGAGCCCTGGATACAGCCATCCATTCATACTCTTCAAGGTTTTATTTAAGCAATATAAGCAGGGTCTTTGTTCTCCTTGATACTTTCTGGTTTGTGGGCGCTTTTCTCGGACCGATACTTATCAGTATCTCCCTGTTTTTAGATATAGATCATAAATTTGTCTTCTTTTTTCTTTCCCTGGCATTCACAATATCCCTGGCAGTCCTCTACAGGTACTGCCCTTCCTCAGTGGTAAAGAGCAAAGAGCCTGCCCGAAATGTTTCCCCTAAAAAAACTAAAGACAAAACCGTATTTTCTATCATAAAAGACCCGGTGATCCTTTTATGCGCCCTCTTCCTGTTCCTGAATCTTGGAGCTACAATGGGTTTTTCATCATGGCTGACCACTTACTTCCTGGCCTTTAAAATATCGGTTGCCCTGAGCTCTGCATTTCTGTCGATTTACTGGTTTTTTTCCATAGTCGGGCTCCTGGTCACAAACCGTTTACTAAAAAGGTTAAAAGAGATCAATATTCTCCTGTGGGGGTGTTCCATCGGGGTCATGTGTATTATCATTTTTATCCTCGTTCCAAATATTTATTTAAAAGTTTTATTTCTTTCCATTCAAGCTATTACAGTTTCAGGTGTCTTTGCCCTTACGACTTCTATAGCTGTCCAGAAAAAATCCAGGGATAGCGGGACAGTTTTAGGTTTTGTTATTGCAGGCGCTTTTTCAGGATCGATTGTGTTTCAACCTGTTTTTGGATATGTAGCAGAATATATCGGAGAGGAAAGGACGGCCCTTGTTGCCCTGGCCGGAGTCGTACTGGGCCTGGTAACGGTAATTATTTTATTTAGAATAATAAAAAAGAAAGAATCATTTCAGATCAAAAAGCGCCTTGCATAAGAGAAAAGTGCCAGGAGTCCCATTGAAATTATTATTCCCCCTGCCATGCTGAAGAGATATTTAATCCTGCTATTAATACTTCCCATCCATTTTTTTATCAGTGCAAATAATAAAATGACTGCTACATAAGCAGCCAGCATTATCATTCCGGAAACTGTGAGGACTCCCCAGGCCATTAAAACATATCTGTAGCTAAATATAAAAATAGCAGCCATAACGGCCCCGATGCCCAGCCAGGCCAAAAACTTTTTTTTACTGTTCAGGTAATGCTGCGGTGCCGTCACTCTAAACATTACAATATTTTTCAGTGGAAGAAGCATTAAGGCAATAAACCATCCTGTAGAAAAACCGGTAGCAAACCTTATAATATTACTGGAATCTGTGATTCCAAGGGCAGTCAAACCGACATCAATTCCCATGATCATAAAAACAGCCAGCCCCGTAAAGACGATTTTTAATGGTGGGAATTCCCCCTTAATCTTCCTGTCGATTAAAACTATTATTAACAGTGATATAAAAAATCCTAAATATATGCCTGTGCACCTGGAGCACACAGGCATATTTACTCCATCAAACTCAAATGTCCTGGCAGCTTTCTGATGGCAGAGACTGCCGCCAAAGTAATATAAGATGTTATTTAGCAGCTCCAAATTTTACCAGTATTCATTAAAAAGATCTCCAAAGGCACCGGTGATCCCTATAATGCTGATGACTAGTATCCAGAATATTCCGATCACTATTCCAATACCTCCCAAAATGATACCAGCAATAGCCATTCCCCTGCCCTTTTCACTGGAAATACCCTTTTTTATCCTGTTGAGCTCTAAAATACCCAGCACTATCGCTACCACGCTAAGGATAAAACCAAGAAAAGCTCCTGCAACAGGGACACAGTGGCACAGTATGCTCAGGACACCGGCAATAAGTGATACAATGGCCATGACGCCTGGTTTGTCTTCAGCCCCTACTACTTCAGCTTTTACTTCTTCTGCTTTTTTGTCATTCATAAATACCCCCTTGTATTTACTAAAAATAGATGCTCCTGATTATAGGCCCTGAGCCGTCAATACCCGATTTTTTTAAGGAATTTTTTATAATTGTTCATGGTAATATCCTTTACTTCTCCGCTGTCAAATCCACTTCCCTTTGCAATTTCTTCCTGGAGACCCTGCCTGTATAGATCTCCATGGCCGTGGGCATCACTATTGATCAGGAAATCAACTCCGGCCTGCTTTCCGATTTTTGCCACGACCCCATTAGTCAGGCAGTGGCCGACCCTGGAAGTGATCTCTACATAAACATCATTTTTTACTGCAAGCTCTGCTTCTTCCATAGATAGCAGTCCCGGATGGGCCAGCATATCTACATGCTCTGACTTTACCGCCTCTAAATTTGTCCCTGCCTCTACCTCTTCTACAAGGGTCTCACCGTGGACTACTATTAGCCTTGCCCCCAATCCTTTGGCCTCCCTGGCCAGGTCTTTGATCCCTCCTGCCGGTACATTTGTAAGCTCTACTCCCGGAATAGCTCTTATGTCCCAATATTTCTCAGCAAATTCACAGTCTTTCCTTACAGCCTGGATCAAAAAATCAATATTGGAATAACTGGCATGGTCTGTAATGGCAATACAGCTGTATCCATATACAAAAGCAAATCTGATCAATTCAATAGGGCTGCTTTCTCCATCAGAAAAAAATGAGTGAGTATGAAAATCAAAAATCATCCGTCTTGTCCTTTTCTATATCTGGTTTCATTTTTTAATACTTGCCTAAAATATAATACAATTGATTTTATCAATTTTAGGAGCATAAAACTATAATTTTATCTGCAGTTATAGTAAACTTCTTTTTAAAAGTCCTGGATTTTCTAATAAAATATCCGTTTTTCATGATTAAATGGACCAATGGTCTACAGTAATAAAAATTTTTAACCGGATGGGCGGCCAATAGGTGTTTGACTTTTTTATACAATCAATCGGCTTTTCTGTCTGCCACCAGCTGCCCTCAAGAAGCCTGCATTTCGGGGATATGATAATACCCATTTGTTCCAGGTGCAGCGGGATCTATATAGGTTTTTTTATATCAGCCGTGATCTTATTTATATTATTCAGGAAGAGAGAAAATGACCTTCCGCCGCTTTATATCCTGGTCGTCCTGATAATTTTTTTCTTATCAACAATAACCGATGGTATTGGATCATATGCCGGGCTCTATGAGACCAATAATACTATAAGGTTTATCACTGGATTTCTATGCGGTGCTTCGATCATGGTCATTGTATATCCTATTTTTATATTCCAGTATTATAAATATTCAAGAAAAGAAAAAATATTTAAGAGGCCCTATAAATTTGTTATTTTTATAATTGCCCTTGCAGCATTTGCTGCCTTAACTCTTTTTAGAATAAATTTCCTGGGCTCATTTTATTATTACTTTTCAATTTTTACAGTTATTTTCACTTTCTATGCCATAAACCTTGTAATGGTCCTTTTGGTGCCCTTTTTCTCCCTGAAAGCAAACAGGTTATGGAGCAAATATCTCATTTTGCCTTCAGCAATATCCCTGGTCCTGGCAAGTGGAGAAATATTTGTTGCATACAAGATCCATCAGATACTTAACGCCCTGCAATTATAATATGTGGTTTTCAGGGGGATTAAAACAGGTTTATAAATCCATATGAATAGTAGATAGTGAAAGTCGTTACAGAAGAGATCCCGACTCCCAGGACCACCTGGGAAATCGTATGCTTTTTGATCTTGATCCTCGCCCACCCTATAGTAGGGACCAGCAGAATAAGCGGGAACATCCATTTTCCAAACAGTATATGAAAAGTGATAACAACAAAGGTGATATAGCTGGTATGAAGGCTTATCTTCCAGTAATATGTGATAATGGTCAAAATAGTAGTGGAAATAGCGCTTATTGCAAATATAGATTTTAAAAATGATGGACCGTCCAGCAAATAAAGCACCAGAAGCCCGGCAGAATAGCTGATACAGGCGATCGCAAGCGGTTTTATCCTATTTCTTCTCAGTGGAATATGCATGCTTTTAATCCTTCTTTTCCTGTATAAAAAAAAGACATATAGAAAAGGGATCAAGACCCCAAAGAGCAGGCCCAGTGAAGCCCAGCCAAGGGCGCTCACTTTATCTTCTACCACGATCAGGGAGATAGCTATTAAAATGGGGATGGAAATGAATGAGCCGTCAAATACATAAGACAATATCCTTGCAAATCTCACTGAAAATCTTTTATCTACTACTGCTGTATTTGCCAGGCTCATTATATTCCTTACTGTATGATTCATATAACTTTAATAGTCCATTATAATTTAATGGTCGCATTTTTAAAACAATTTTAAATATTTTTTCTAAAATAGAAAAATATCTATAAATCAGGACTCTTAAATTTCATTGCCTTTATATCAATATTTTAAATATAATAAAATTTATTTAAAAAATAATTTACAATATTATTAATATAATATTGTTAGTATTACTGTTAGTTTTTATAATGTATCATTTGATAACTATATTATTATATGTTTTTATCATTATTAAGTATATAACATTTAATATAATAATTAAGAATTATTATAAGAGAGGAAAAAATGAAAAAAATATTACTGGATTTGTACCATTGTTTTACAGCAGGTTTTTCCTCAGGCCCCCGGACCAGACTGGATTAGATGATTGGGTAGCCGGTCTTGTAAATGGTGATATAACTGGTGCGGGCCTGGTAAATGGCTTTATTTTCAGTGAAGAAAATCAAGCCATGATCTCTGATTATACTAATTCCGAATTTATTATGTTTCTATATGAAGTACTTTTCAACAGAGTGTCTGGAGCTGTTAACTATGACACCTGGCTTTCCCTCATGGATGCTGGAATGACAATGGAGGATATTGTTAATAGTTTCACTCATTCAACAGAATTTGAGGACTTTTGTAGCTTGTTTGGTATTATGCCTTATTCCGGTTATGTAGGTGGATAATTATAATATTTTCAGTAATGGTAAGGCTCTACTTAGAAGTAGGGCCTTATTTTTTGTTTGGCCAGAGCGTACAAATTTAGAATCAGGATTATCGGAAGTTTCTTTTTACGGGTGGGTTTTGTCTTTTTATTGTTTTCAGGGACAGCTAATTTTGTTGTTTTAGCGGCTTCCATTTTGCTAGTTATGTAAATTTAGCGAATTTTTACCAAATTTAGTTAATACTATATATTATCCCTATTATGTATAGTATATAGTGTAGTTTTGGAGGGGTCAATGGAAAAGGATAGTATATAGCATTTTTTGGCTGACATAATTTTAGCCAATAGTGGATCTAAATAAGAGGTTTTGAATATAGCAGTTACACACAAATTTTTTTAGTTGATGCTATTTTTCTACCCAGGTCAAATTAATTGAATCTGAAGCAGTCCCTATTGAATTTGTTGCAGTTGCTGTTAATGTATAGGAGTCATTTCTATCATACAAATTTATTTGAATTTTATTCTTACCTAAATTTCCAAAACTATCGTCTTTACTGAATTCAACTATTGGTGTTGGCAACCCTGTCATACTTACTTTTATTCTGTAATAGCAAATAGCACCGTCTTCTGTATATAAAGGACCTTCATAAATTTCAAGCTTTACAGAGGGGGCTTCTTCAAAGGCTTTTTCTTCGATATCATAAGATAATTTATCAATTCCAGTGTTGCTATTAAAATTATATCTGGCAATTAATGCAACAAGATCAGCATAATTTAGAGAAGAGCTTGTTAAAGCATGCTCAGCATTTTCCTTCGCATTAAAGAAAAATATTTGAAATACTGCCTTTTCTTTAAAGGGGCCATTTTTATATATATCTGCAATTATTGCTAAATCGCTTAGTTCTTCTAGAACAGTGTAGACGTATACTG
>SDBS01000917.1_pt1 | contig 29634 bp, 26 predicted proteins | sample 2277091 | NCBI WGS metagenome assembly SDBS01 (sample SAMN10404972, study PRJNA504765) | marine sediment metagenome | isolation source: marine sediment core GS10_PC15, 163 cmbsf | place: Arctic Ocean: Southern Knipovich Ridge | collected 2010 | reverse complement strand
GGGAAACCAAGAAAGTGCTAAAAGAACTTATAAGAGAGTATTTCACACTGGGTGGAGGGTTTTCCCCCCTGTCAAGTCATTTAATTGGAGAGCTCCGAAATAAATCAATAATTTTAATTATTTACCATTCGATGGTCCATTAACACCAGTCCCCATAAATTCAAAAGCACCGATATCATACCCTGCCCCTTGAGACCGAGGATTCCCATCGAAATCGTCGCCTGGTGCATCAACGGCCGAACCGTTGTCTATGGCAGGTGAATCCTCCTTCAGATGAAAGTCAGCTTTAGAAGGATTTATGAACATAGAATTCCCTTCTACATAGTCACTGCCACAAATCTCCCCCCAGGGATATTCCCTGTAACCGTCGATTAGATTGTGGTCTACCGTAAGATTTGCTGCTGAAACGTCTGGTTCTACTGCGATTTGAAATGATAGGTTTTGGCTACAGATGTTATTTCTTATGACCACATTCTCCGCGTTGGGATTCGCAACAATTATTCCTCCTCCCCAATCATCCCTGCCATTGTTGTAAAAGGTGTTGTTTATTACTTTGATATTCTTCATTGGATGCTCCACTGCCGACTGGCCCCAACCAGCAATGGTGATGCCAACGCTTCCATTATTATAGGCGATATTGTTATGAATTATCACATTTTCAAGAAGGCCACCTGCTTCGGAGGCCACGGCAAAACCCTCAGTAGCACAGTCATGTACAATATTTCGAAAAACATCGATATTATAGGTGTGTTTATCCCAGGCATCCACATAAATACCCTGCCTGTTTGGTATATCGTGCACATGGTTCTGGTAGACTTTTCCATTTGAGGACCCATGCTTTACATCTATACCTTCACCTCCATGAGTTCCAGGACCTCCATGATGAACATGATTATTCTTGATTTCGAATGTATCAGTGACAGCCACTGTGATACATTCCTGCGGACCGTCATTACAGGCGAGCTCAACCTCATTACCATCAATAATTATGTTATCACCACACCATATACCAATGCCAGAGGAAAAGGTATTGTACGTATAGTTTTTATTAATTGTGATGTGACTCGAATCATAGGCGAAGATTCCAGCACTGGCGGAGTTTGTTATTCTAAACCCTGAAATCTTAATGTAGCTCCTGTCCGTTACATCGAACAATCCGTCCCAACGCCCCATGGCTATGCCGGTCCCGTCAATTGTCACTGTATCGCCAGGATATGCGGTATATGCAATATAATTCCCACGATTCCCCGAATTCCGGGATACAACTCTTTCCCTGTAAGTCCCTGCCTTGACGTAAACCGTGTCGCCTGCAATTAAGGTAATAGCAGCTTTTTGGATAGTACGCCAAGGCTGGGCTTCTGTACCTAGATTGGCGTTACTGCCACTCGTAGCCACATAATAGGTGGCCCCGGGTGCTGGCACCGAGACAAGGACTGCCAAAAGCAAGGATGCTAAGATTACAGACCCCGCCCTCACAACACAATTGGTAATCATTAAGCTTACCCCCCTTCCTTTTCTGTTACTACACTTACTTGCTCTATTTCCTGAGCCAATCGCAGATAACGATCCTCGAGTATAGACCGTGGTTTCAATTTAATAGGCCCCTTTCCCCTTTAACACTGCTGGTATTGCCTGGAACAAAATCTTTGTATCCAGCCATAGGGACCAGTTTTTAACATAATCAAGATCTGACCTAACCCATTCTTCAAAGGATAAATCGCTTCTTCCTTGAACCACATACGGGGAGATCATCCCAGGAACCACATTTATCCTCTTTAACTGCCAATCCTTATAGCGGCTGACCTCGGAGGGGATAGGAGGTCTCGGTCCGATCAAGCTCATGTCCCCCTTTAATACATTCCAAAGCTGTGGTAGCTCATCTATACTATATTTCCTTATGAATTTTCCCATTCTGGTCAGACGAGGATCCTCCTTCATTTTGAAGATAGGTCCATCCTTTTCGTTCTTATCTAATAACTCAACTAAATGTCCTTCTGCATGGGTACGCATTGAACGAAACTTATAGAAATTAAATACCTTTCGCTTCCTACCTATACGGGAAGAGAAATAAAATACTGGACCTGGGCTATCTAATTTAATCAAGAAGGCTATCACCATAAGGAACGGTGAGAGGACTGCCAGTCCCACAAAAGAGAAAACCATATCCATAAGCCGTTTGACCATCAACTCCACTTCTGATTCAATCCCATTATGATAATGCTCAAGGACAGGAAGGCTACCTATATAACTAATACTAAGACTAGGAGAGGCATTTTCAAAAAACTCGGGCACTATCTTCACTCCTAGTCCCAATTTTTTCGCCTGGGACAATGTTTTGTTTACTGATTCTCCCTGAGAGGAAACAGCAATAAAGACCTGATCAATAAAGTTTTGATGAACAATCTTTTCTAACTCGCTTATCTTCCCCAATACCTTCCCCTCAGGTGTGGACTTTCTAATCCCCTCAAAATCGTCTAGAAAGCCAACAACCTGCAATCCCAGATGTCTTTGCCTGGATAATTCTCGGGCTAGTAGCTTACCCACTCGTCCTGCCCCAATGATCAAGGCATTTTGGTTATTATAACCCGATGCTACCAGATGCTCCGCATACCAGCGCTTACAAACCCGCCAGATGGAAAGAGAAAGCGCCGTCAAGAAAGCAGATTCAAAAAACACTAAACGGGAAATAACATAAGATTTAGTCGCAAAGACAAAAGTAATACTCAGCAAGGCAGAAAGAGAAATTCCCTTAAAAGTGCAAATTATCTCATCGGTTAGAGGACGTCCCCGTTTTGTCCCGTAAAGTTCATAATTTTTAAGGAAGAAGACAGTGGTAATGCTGAAGAAAAAAAATAGACCAAAGTATTGACTAAATAAGGGGAGAGAAGTCAATTCAAGGTAAAGTAAACACTTGAGCGCTTCCCCAAAACTTCCTTCAAAGTAACGATGAAGATAGGAAATCCAAAAACAGAGGAAAATAAAGAAAATATCAATGGATAAGTAGAGCAAGCTAATTTTTCTTTTACTTTTGAGTATTTTCATCTCTTTGTCAATCCCTTTTTAAAAATCTCCCTTAAAACTCAACCAGATGAGAGTATTCTTTTCAACTATCTATTTCTTGTAAAGCTGATATAGCTGCTAATAAAATCATCAAAGACCATTCTGCCTAACATTATCACATCTAGCTTTATATCCACTTTTAGCTTTTTAGCACCTCTTCATAAACTTCTTCGGTCTTTCTCACTACTTTGTCCCAATTATATTCTCTTTTGACTTTTCGCTTTGCATTTTCTCCGATATTCTTCCATCCGTTAGGGCTTCGTAACAAGTCTCTTAATTTTTCTACAAAATTAGAAAAGTTATTGGATTGGAAAAGGAAACCATCCACTCCTTCACTTATGACTTCCTTATGGGGAGGAATGTCACTAACAAGACAGGGCAGCCTATAGCTCATCGCTTCGAGCAAAGCAATAGGCAGCCCCTCAAGATAAGAAGGGAGAACGAATAGTAAGGCATTGCTGAAAAGTTCCTTTTTTTCTTGGCCTGCAACGTAACCAGTAAAGATAATCCGCTCATCGTCCTCAGCAAGCCTTTCAAGTTCTCTTACATATTCATCGGTAGCACTTGACCCACCGGCAATAACCAGTCTCAGGGTCGGCACCTTAGTCTTTATTTCTCTAAATGCCTTTATCAACCAATCCACCCTTTTTTCTGGGGTCAATCGGCCCATCCAGAGAAGATAGTCTTCCCCATTTAAGTCGTATTTTTCTTTTATAATCCCACTTGTTGCCTTTGCCTGAGGAATATTCACTCCGTTGGGGATATAAATACATTCTCTTCCATATTTACTTTCAAAATATTCCTTTTGAGCCTTTGAGACAACTATCCTCTTACGCGGAATATAGGTAGCCGTTCTTTCTGTGAACTTAAGAAAAGCTTTGGCAAAACTTCCCCACTTTCCCCTTTGCCAATCAAGTCCCTGCAGAGTCACCACAACTTTGCCTCCGAGAAACCCTGGGAGCCAGGAAAATATAGTCGGTCCTAGAGCATGGTAATGGATAATATCATAGTCCTGAAAGATGGAATGAAGCGATGAGGTTAAACTATGCATGAAAGTATCAAGATGCTTGGTTCTAATAGTTGATGTATGAATTAACTTTACCCCCTGATATTCTCTCAAGTTTCTATCCGTATACCAGTTTCGCACGTAGACATACACCTTGTGTCCTCTCTGCACAAATCTTTTTGATAATTCCTCTACATGAAAGTCCACCCCTCCAAAAGTGGCAGGAATACCTTTTTGCCCAATATGAGCTATCTTCACAGACTTTCCCCCAAATCTCTCTTAAACCATTTGTTCTTGATTATCCAGATTGTGGACTTCCAAAAATAGTTTTTCATTGGAGAACTCGCACTCCCTATCATCCAGCAATTCCTTTGGCACCTGGCAACCTTTTCTCTTATTCTCTTAGCCTCCTCGCCATTCCAAATTTCCTCGAAAGTCTTTTCCCTTATGTTCCCCATGGTTTCATTCATACCATTACAGGGTCTGATTTCTCCAAGAGGATCCATATAAAATAGCTCCGTTCCTGCTTCACAAGGCAAAAGCCTTTTCCTCCCATAAATATAATTCATGATTCCGTAATTGAAATAAGCTCTATACCAGTTTTTTACTGTTTTGGTCTTCAAAAATTCCTTAACCAGTTTTCTGAATTCACCTGCAATCATCTCTTTATCAACAATCTCGTTATCCATCTTATGAAAGTAATATGAATTATGGACCGTAGCAGTGGCAAACTCAACCTTCATTGCACAAGCAAGTTTATACAATGCTAAAAGGTCCTTGGCATTTTTGTCGGAAACGGTAACTCCAAAACCAATATCCTTCATTCCCATATGTTTTAATTCAATCAGTGTTCTCAGCCCCCGATCAAATCCACCCTTTATGCCGCGCAGCTCATCATTTGCTTTTGTTAATCCTTCTATGCTGATCCTTATACCAATATCTCCATTTTTCTTAGCTAAATCTATAATCTTCTCCGTAAAAAAGCCATTTGTACTGATTACAATTCTCTTAGATTTTTCCCTGATGATTTTTACAATATCGTCAATGTCTTCCCTTAAGAAAGGCTCTCCCCCCGTGATATTCGTAAACCTCATTTCCGGAAGCTTCTCTAAGTATTCTGCTTTTATCTCCTTCTCTTTTTCAGTCGGATACTTCCACGTATTACATACCTGGCATCTAGCATTACATCTATAAGTTATTCCCAGAAGTCCTTCCATTTCTTTTGTCTCCCTTTACTTTTCAATCACAGCAATTAAACTGTGAGAAATCCCCAAAATACTATGTTTAAACAATCGAACTTGTTTTCTTGAAGGAAAAAGAGAGAGAAACTTTTTAGGCGTAAAAAGATTAAGACAATTTGAATCAGTCCAAAAACCTCTCCCTAATTTCCTGTAAATCCAAAATCTCATTGTTCTGGGTAAGTAATGAACGAAAGGAATCAAAGTATGAGCTTCCATAGGAAAATAATAGTTGGGTGTAGTAATAAAAGCTCTCTCACTAACTCTAACTAATTCGTGAATAAATCTTCTTTGTTCTTCATCAGTACCAACATGTTCCACTACTGCATTAGAGAATACAATATCAAAATTATTATCGGGAAAATCCAGATTTCCACCATCTCCAAAGACTAACTTGACTTTGGGAAATCGTTCTCTAAAGTTTTTGAATTTTCCTTCCTCATCGTTGGTCAAACCTGTAATCTGCTCGGGATGGGGATACCAAAGTTCTAAGTAGTTAGTTACTCTTCCAAAATGAGAACTGACTCCCATATCAAGAATTGTTTCCTCAGGTTTTGGTTTCATAAGGGAAATAAAGAGGGTATACTTTCTTCGTCTCGATTTCACGGTAGCTTTTTCAGTTATTTCCCAAACCAAGCTGTCAGGCCAGTTCCAGAATTTTCTCTTGAAGCATGAAATAATTCTCTTCATTTATGCTTTTCCATTGCTGATTGATATATCTTCATCAGTTGCCTGTAATGCTTTTCCGGATTGAAACTTTCTTCAACAAATTTCCTTGCCTTTTTCCCCATTTCTGTAATTTGCTCAGGATTTTTCAGCAGAGATTCAATTTTTGAACGCAAGTCATCTGAATTGCCCGATTCAAGAGTTAATCCAGTCCTTCCGTCTTTCACCAATTCAGGGATACCCCCAACTCTTCCCCCGATCACTGGTTTGCCCAGCGCAAATCCTTCTAAGACTGTCTTGGGATTATTTTCATAGCATTCAGAAGGAAGAACCACGGCCATAGAGCTTCTGATTTCGTTTTTCAATTCTCTACCTGATTTATATCCTAAAAAGTCAACATTATCTAACTTTTCACTTTTCACTTTAAACTTTAGACGTTCTTTTATTGGCCCATCACCAATAATTTTCAATTTTACATCTATCCCCTTCACTGCGTTAAGGAGTGTAAGAAGTCCTTTTTCTTCTGAAAGTCTTCCAAAATAGCAAATTATTTTCTCATCGAAGCTGTACTTTGGCAAATAATCTTTGGCATTAATAAAATTAGGCAAATGGACTATCTCTTTTTTAAATCCCATTTCTTTCACTTTCTTCTTCAGGAACATACTTGGAGAGATAAAAACATCTATCTTGTCGTAAATGTGAAGAATCTTATGATGCAGGTACATTTCTACTACGTTAAGCAGACTTTTCGTATAAGAACCTTTAGTGCACTTTTTAAGAAGGCACCGAAAATACTTTCCATTTTTGCACTTCTCGCAAGGTTTTCCATCTTTAAACATAGAGTATGAAGGACAAACTAATTTATAATCGTGTAAGGTCATTACAGTTGGTATCTTATATTTTACAAACACGTCTAAAATTGATGGAGATATTTGGTGATAGATATTATGCAGATGAGCAATGTCTATTTGATAATTATTTAGTAGCTCCTCTATTTTCTCCTTTGCTTCAAAAGAATAAAGCATTTTCAGACTCTGTGACATTTTCTGTTTAATATTTTTCAGAGGCGTTTCATAGTCTATATGGCTAATAAAGTATTTGCTTTGAGGACAAGATAAATTTCTTTCATCAAACATAGAAAAGAAAACTACCTGATGCCCATTCCTTTTCAGCAAACCTGCTTCCTCAAGAAATACTCTCTCACTACCGCCTTTAAGATAAAAAAATTTGTTAACCAGGAGAACTTTCATTAACAAAATTCCTTTGTTTTTGCATTTTAGCATCAATCAATATCAGACTCCCATTGCTTCAAAGATTTCTCTACTCCTTTTGGGCTCTGTCAGTATCTACCTTATACAGCGAACATGCAATCCCAGCAAAAATCCAAAAATACCATTGTACGACAAGACTCCTCATTAAATTATCGCTTAACATTATGGTTATATAAGCTATGAAGATAGACATAAATGCTAAAGTAAGACTCTTAAAATACTGCATACCTATCCTTTTATACACATAAATTGCCCTCCTTAGGAGACTTAGTAAAATCCATAGATATGCACCTAGTCCAATTAAACCCGTCTCAAACGCCGCTCTGAGATAATCATTATGTGCCTCTTCTCTAAAGTAGGAAGCAAAACTACTTAATCCATGCCCCAGTATAGGCCTAGAAAAAATAAGAGGGATAGTTTGACTCCAAAACTTGATTCGCCAGAGAAACGAATTTTGAGGATCGTAATAAGAAGAGAATTCAAAGGCCTCTCCAAATCGGTGTGCTAAGCCGGGATTGAACTTTATCAAAAGGAAGAATAATGGAACGCTGATAAGAAGTAGTTTCCTGTACCGAAAAATCCCAAGAAACAGAATCGCCAGAAAAACAGCTATCCATGCAGCTCTGGTATAGGTAAGTATTAAGGATATTCCCATTGTTGCACATAGGATTCCTAACCCAATTCTTCGAGAGCTAAATCCATCTTTCAAAAGAAGAACTATACCTATTGGCAGCAGCATCGTTAAGTAAAAAGCGTACGGGTTGGGGTGGGTAAAAGTGGCGAAGATTCGATTGAAGCCATATACACTCTGATTGCCAGTACCAGTAAAAAATTGATAAAACCCTACTGCACCGGGGACAATCATTGAGATAAGTACTGCTTGAAGTAGTTTATTTATCTTTTCTTCTGTTTCAAATAGGTTAGATATTAAAATATAGACAACGAATATAGAGACAAGTCTAATCCAATCCGATATCCCAACCAGTCTATCAGGCGAGAGGAGCAGGGAGAGAAAGGAAATAACCAAAAATGCCAAATAAGGGCGTGAGGCAGGAACATCTAATATGTTCACTTTATTAGCAACAATGTACAAGAGTCCACCCCCTAAGATTATCAAAGTTGCTATTCCGGCTGGGTTTATGAACGCAAAAGGTCCAAGTGAAAATTCAAAGTAAGGCTTTAAGGCGTCCAGGCTGCTCCGCATCATGATGAAACATAAGATGCCTGCCTCAACACGGATAAAAACTAACAGAGTGAATAATATAAAGATTCCGGTCATCAGAAAATAAACGAGAGCTTTTTCTCCAAATAGAGTAAAACACGCAGTGAGTGAAATAAAAGTTAGGACGCATATCCAGACAGTCTCGCGCTTAAGAACTAAAAGCATTCTTTAGTACCCCCCCCTTGGCCGCTCTTAAAAGTATTCTCTCAAGTCCTTTAACGCTTTCCTTCCAGCAAAAGTCTCTTCGCTCTGAAAGGTCAAAGTATTGCTCAATTTCGTCCTTCTTCCACAGTGAACACAGGGTTCTTATAGCTTGAGCTATCTCTTGTTTTTCATTCTTCACAATAAAACCTCGCCTCATATCCTTAAGAAGTCTTTTTAACGGATCTCTCTCATCACCCATAATAGCCAGAATCGGTTTTTTTGCTCCTATATACTGAAAGATCTTTCCAGGAATTTGAATCCCTCCCGTGTTACCCCAAATTACCAATATATCCGCTCTCTTCATATAGTTTACCGAGTTTTGAAAGCTAACGAAGCCGGTGAACTCAACAAATCTTTTTAATTCGATGTCAATAATTTCTTTCCTCCAAATGCTTCCCACGAAGGAGAATTTCAATTTCTTTCTTAACTGTGGATCTTTGTAAATAAGGTCCCTTAAGGCTTCAAAGAAAGGCTGCACTTTAGCTCGATTACCATATATTGTCCCTGTATAGACCAAATGAAACAGATTTTTCTTCTTTCTTGAAGTTGCGGTTTTGAAGTCCTCAGGATCGTATCCTGAAGTGAGAACGTGAACTTTTTGGGGCTGGAGAAAAGAATAATTAGTCAAATAATCTCGCTTTGTTTCTTCAGTTGTTAATATTACACCTGAAACATTTTCAAGAACCTTCTTTTCTAAGTATCTTTCAGTAACAAATCTCAACCTAGATGCTTTCGCTCCAGGGTTATAAGCCCAAGGATCACCAAAATCCGCAACCCAAGGAAGATTCATAATCTTCTTAAGCGGAAGAGCAACGAGGTGCGAGCTGAAAGGAAAGCCTGACGAGAACAGTAAATCATATCCATTATGGCTAACCAGACTTAGACCTTTCTGCAGGGCAAAAGGAAACCACTCTACCATTCTATCAGGTACAAGTAATCCATTGACTATTTTCTTGAGAGTCTTCTTTACTTTTTGGAACTCATCCTTACTCGAGCCAGATCCTTGCAAGAATCGTGAGACTCTTTTTTTAGCATAGGCCGTTATATGCAAAAAGCCAGGGAACGTCCTATAAATTTTTACTGCGGATGGCAGTCTCTTCAAAAGCTCATCGTCATAGCTATAGTATCCAGACGAAGGTTTAATTGTGAGTACATCGATCTTCCAGCCAAGTTTAGCTAAATATTTGATAAAGTAAGTCATTCGAATTCCACGCGAGTCACCAAGAGGAGGAAAAACATACGCAATAAGAAGCATTCTCATTTTTAGTTCCTATAATTAGAGAGTGAACTCACTACTTTGGGAATAGTTTTACTAAAAGGACGTTGTTTCCTGACGTGCAAGAAATCCGATTGGTTACCAGAGATTTATGTGGTGTCGCGTCTCTTTAGCAATGCTACTCCCTCTTTTTCTTAAAGATACCCATAGAAGCCAGAAGTTAATAATTTTTTTTCTCACTTGCTCACTTATACGTAAACCACCTATCTTCATACCTGCATTCAATGACGAACTCGCTGACTGTTCTGTCCTGAAAACGTCGATGCCCTTTCTTTGATCTCTTTCATCGGCCACGGAGGTCGGGAGCTCTTTAATGGGTAAAGGGCAATTATAAAAGCTGTTGGAGTACATGTAACTCTAGAATACTTCAATACGGGAGCTGACACCTTTGTCCCGTAACTATAAGATATCCAGTTGTTTTCAACGGAAAACTTCAAGTCCTCAGTCTCTAGAGGTAAAAGCAGCAAGTTTACATTCACCTTCTCACAGTTGGTTACTAGAGATAAAGGGTCTTGAGGGGCACTTTGTACCTTCACGGCCCCAAAATGCAAGTAAAAATCAAAAGTATGTTTTTCGCTTCCAGTTAAAATATCCCTAATGACCCAATAGCCTTCTTTTTTGTTGAAGAGTATCTGTCGACGATGTGTGAGGGGATTAGAGAGTCGTTCATATCCGCTGTGCTCTGCATCGAGAAAGTCATATTCGTTTGTGATTCTCCACTCGTTAACTTCAACCTCAGCGTCACTTCCCATTGAAAATAATTTTTTGGGATTAAAGCTGTTTTGTTCTCTATTGTCCACTACCACAGTATTATGATACGCTGTCGAGCGGAACCTGTTCCGCCATTTGGGTGCCGCAGTATAGACATATGTTCCAGGGTCAACAATTATATCTTCTCCATCTATACATAACTCAAAACTGAGCTTATCATTATGGCAATGGCCGCCATTTCCATTTTGCCGATTGGGGCCGCAGCAGACAAACATATAGTTTTTATCGCTCCTCATTATATACCAGCCGGCATCGGGAAATGCTTGGCTACCAATATTTACAAGACAATTCTCTTCCAAATCCTGCCAGATTTTATAACCTTCTTCTCCAAAAACCCATAATGCTTCCTCACAAAATCCAAATTCTTTCACCTTAAACTGAGGCTCCCTAAAAAATATAGCCCCAAGAGTAAGTAAGTATCGCATATCCAGAACCTCTCGCCTATTAAATATATGAAGTCTTCCGTTGTCATTATCCCCAATCTGAGGCATTCTACCATTGGGTTTTAAGGCATAGAGAAAGAATTTAAACATCTTGTATAGACGCTCGAGGTATTCTTCACCAAATATTTCATTTCCAACTTCTGTAAAATTGTCTTCTTTGAAACTCTTATCATTAATTATTACCAAAAGAGTGGCATAGAAGAATAGTTCTAATACCAGACGGTGATAACAAGTAGAACCTTCGAAATCACATCCATCTGGATAGACTTGTTTTTTCATTTCCTTTATAAGTTCTCTAATTCCAAATTCTTTCCATTCTTTTGCATCCTTAAATTCAGGCAAGAAAACGCCAAGATAAACCAACCCTGTAATATCGGAAAGATAATGGTTGGAAGTCAAAAGTTCACTTTTTTCTAAATTTTTAATAATATGACAGCCATGCTGATATAACGATTTTAGGAATTTGAATAAAAACTGCTGATCAATCACTTTTGAATCTTCAAAAAAGTAATATCCCAAAATCCAATTGCAGACACGAATAGCCACATCCATTGTGCAGCACCAGTTTACTCCAAACTTTGGTTTATTATTGTCTATCCAATCACTAATTTGGTTAGCAAATTCCCTTGCATACTTTTTATCATTGGTTAACCAATATGCCTCACTTAATACAGATAAATGTTGAAACCGTGAAAGTTCCCAGGGAACCTTTATATCTGCCTCTCCATAAGGGATTTTTATGTCTTTATAATATTTCCTGGGATTCCATCGATATCCCGATTTAAAGTCGATATGCCAGTCAATTGGTTTATAGTGGTGAATGGCGGTTAACTCCTTACTCTCGATCTGCGTATCGCAACAATAGCCTTCAAAGCCTTCGTCTTTCATCCCGTGATAAACCTTGACTGGTCCACTTCCCAAAAGGTCGAAAATATGCGCGCAAATTTTATCAGCCTCAGCAATGGTCTTCTCTGGAGTATACGCAAAATGCTCACAGAGAGATGAAATAATATCTTTCCTTTTTGATGAATCAATAAAAAGATTCGGCTTTTTCCTTTCACGAAAATGCTTTTTTAGTCCTTCCAAATCCTCAAATTTATACTTTGGGCTCCAAGTTTTTCTTAAAAATTCTGCGTCGGTGATTTTGGTATCAAATATATTAGCAGAGATTTTACTAATAGTATCTAATCCCCTATTCTTGACCTTGCGCAAGGCCCTTTTGGCTACCATCTCTGGTGGCAAGGTCTTTAGCTTCTGAAGATGATACTTAAATCTATTATCCACAATATATACCTACCTTCGAATTTCTGCTTTTAAATCTAACCGCGCTTGAATTTCGCTTGGCTTAAATTCTTGGAATAAAAAGAGCATTAGTGAATAGATTACTGCCCCAACAACTGTACCTAATATTGAATCTATCGCTCTCAATAAGTTCTGGCGCAATAAAGATCGTATTTTCTTTACACTTATTCGAAATAAGAGTAAGCATCCTTAATAATTCGTTATCACTTAAGATATGTTGTAGGACAATATAGGACAATAATAGACAAAACAACATCAAATTTAGTGTTAATTTTTTTAACGAATCGATTAATAATAAACTGGCTATGGTCAGCCATTTGGACCTCGGTACTTTGACGACAGCATCTCTCCTATCTTGTCCTATATCAATATCAGATAGTGGGACTTTCCATTCCATATTTACCTCTCTTTTTATTTTGCCGTCTCGTCAGTACGCTTCTTTTTCAATTTCAGGGCTAACTTCATCTTTCTATAAAGTTTCAGAAACGGGCTTTCATAAACAAAATATTTGTAATTCACCTTTTCAGCCCCGAAAGTTTCTTTGAATTTTTCTACCCCTGTCAATCCACCACTAGCAAGCATGTTATAGTATTTATAACCAGATTCACAAGCATCTTTTATCACTACGTTCTGCAGTAAATTACTAGAACAGTACTGCCCATATTCTTTCAGCATTACGCCGAGCCAATAGTAAACTGTAGTTGAATCATATAGATTAATGACGCCAGCAATATCTTTGCCATCCTTGCTTGCTATACGCAATTTTACGTTATCACGTCCCAATTCAAACAGTTTTATATAGAATTCTAAAGGGCGAATTTCGCTTGCCTTTTTGTTCCATCTTTTCGTTGAAGCCAAATAGAAGGCATAATAACTTTTAATATCATTTATACCATTACCTGTCCTGATTACCACATCGCTTTTTATAGCTTGCCTCGTATGATTTCTATTTTTACTAGTAATCCTATTTTTCCAAATATATTCGTAACCACCATCCAATGCTAACATATGTACAACCTCACCTGCGCTCTCAAATCCAAACTTTTCTAAGAATTGCATTTCTTCCCATTCTAGCGGGTTTGGATAAATAACTAAACCCAGGGTTTTCATGCTTAAGAGATGATTCAATATCTGCTGTAGCTGTTTTTCATTAGGTTTTGTGTTCCAAATGAATCCGCCGTAAGCACCCTCCGGCAAAGATGCATAAGATTTAAAACCAAATCTACTATTCATTTCTACTAAGCAGACAAGCACTTGCATCCCGTCACCGAAGATAAACATCTTGGTGGCTATTTTACACTTTGGATAAATCTTTTCGTATAGTTGCGCCCAGATTGGTAAATGAAAAAATGTATAATTGGGTATGCCTTCTACAAATTGCTGCCATTCTGAAAATGTAATAGACTTCACTTTCATTATTACCCCTGTGATTTCTCGAAAGAAAATAGATAATCGACGCTACCTTTCTTTGGTATTCCCATTCTTCTTGTAAGAAGCAAGTCAAACTTTGCAAATAAGGGGATGAATGGATTAAAAAATTTGGGTATAAAATTTCTGCATATTAACTTGTAAAAAAGTCCTTGTCCTCTTGCATTTATTGGATAACACTTTACTAATTTACAGTTTCTTTTACCAAACTCTTTTATATATTCTTCTGGAATTCTCTGAATTACATAATCTTCGGCAAAATCCTTAGGAATTATCTTCTGTTTTGCTACCTGTTCTATAAAACAGATCTTGCCATCTTCCTTAAGAAGTCTGCATACTTCCCTAACCGTTGCTTGGAAATCTTCTGGCTCCAAAATATGTTGCCATACCCAACACGATATTACTTTATCAAAGGTCACTGCTTGAAAAGGAATATCCAACCCATTGTATGTCTGAAAATCTACGTTGGTCCCTTCTTGCCTCTGGATTTCTTTCGCTTTCGCAATTGATTTTTCACGGACATCTATACCTATGACACTTGAAACTTTGTAGAATGCCCAAAAAGAAAGCTGCCCTATTCCACAACCAAAATGTAAGATTTTATCCTTTCTTGAAAATCCTATTTCCCTACTCAAGCATATCTTATGTACTAAATCTATATACTTATTTCGCAAACCTTTTAGATCAAAGGGATCGCGCACGCTTCTCAGATTCTTATATTCTGTTCTTTCTGCCCATAACCCTATCTGAAATCGCCCAAACTTTTTATTATCACTCATTTTCCCACCTGTTTTCCATAAATCGACATAAAAAGAGCAGTGCTAATACTCATATTAAGAGTATATGTTAGTACTGTTGCCAAAGCTGCTCCAATCATCCCCATATAGCTAATCAGTAAAATATTCATCAAGACATTAAAAATTCCCGTAATCAAAGTAACATAAAAACTAATATCAGTTCTCCCTAAGGCAACCCAAATTGTACCTAAGACATTCATCAAAGAATACACAAATATCCCCGGCATTAATACTTGCAAAACAGGCACTGAAGGTAAATACTCTTTCCCTAAGAGTAAAGTGACAATCCAGGGTGCCATTACAAATACTCCCGCACAAATAAATCCCATAATCAAAGCTACTCTTTTACTCAATCGACAAAACTGTTTCCATATTTCCGAGAGATCTTTGCTTCTTTCCGATAGATACGGAAACGCCGTTTGAGTTATCGCGCTGGGTATTATAAATAATCCCCTTGCCATCATAATCGCTACACCGTAGTATCCTACCAAAGTCGCATCTTTTAGAATATTGCTAATGCACAATGTATCAGTAGTTAAGACTATAGTTGAGAACGCCGTCGCAAGCATTCCAAAGCCACCGAATCGAAACATTTTTCTAGATAGCTTTCTATCCCATCCTAAAACTATTTCTCTTTTTATCAGCCATAGCAAAACCACGCCTGTAATAATCGCATATCCCATCCTTGCAGTGATGTATCCTCTTAGCATCCAGAAATAGGTTGAACTGTAGATGGTTATGAACAAAGAAGACTGTAGAACAATGTTCGTAACAGCTATTTTCTTTATCTGTTTCTTACCCTGAAAATCGCCAAGAACATTTTCAGTCATTACTCTGAATGGCAACAACCAGCATATAAAGGGGAGATAATATCTTGCCACACTATCTTTTATTAGGCCAGTGTTTCGAGATAACAAAAATACAATAAATGACACAAACAATGCTACAAAAAGACTAAAGAATATTCCTTGAGACAATACTTTCTTTTTCAGTTCTTTTGATTGGAACTCCGAGACATATTTCGCAATGGCTGATGGCATTCCAAAAGCAGCGATTACTCCAGCTAATTGCAATACAGCTTGTATAACTCTAATATGTCCGAGATTTTCAGGTCCTAAGAGCCTAGCAAAAACTATTCCCAGTAAAAATGCTATGGCCTGAGAAAACGCCATTGATATGAGGAGATGAAAAGCACCTTTGGACCAGGCTCTTCTTATATCTTTTTGAATTATAGTTATAAAATTATTCGTCGTTAATTTATAATTTGACAAGACCGTTTTTACTGTTTTCTTCGATAGTTTTCTCATTATCTAAAGTTTCCTTAATTTATAAAGGGCTAATGAACCCGACTTCTTAAACAATCTATTTTCGATAGCAATCTCAATGCCTACTAACTTAGGTGATATTTTATTCAGTGCTCTGGGTAGATAAGCTCTATATGCCCAAAAATCCCCAGTTTGAACTTCTTCCAATCTGCAACCCTTTATTCTTTTCAACACACTATACCATTCTTTAATTCCCCACCACAGGCAAAAAGGCAATTTGTTCTTTCGCTTTAGATTGTAAGAATGAAAAAACTAGTTTCTAAAGTTCGGCATTTCTAAAATAAGCATGCCACTCTTTTCAACTGTTTTGAGCAATTTTCTAACGATATCTACTGGATACACAAAGTGCTCTATTAATCCTAAACATACAATTGCATCGAAATAGCTTTCTTCAAAAGGACGTGGAAGGTTCTTAATATCTCCTTGTAATATTTTGACTCCAAGATTTTTATTTAATTCCTTTGCCTTTTTAACATTTCCTTCATCATATTCAAGCCCCCATAGTTCCTTAAATCCTAAAGTCCTAAAAAACTTGAAATAGAATCCTGCTCCGCATCCCACATCTAGAATCCGAACTTTTCTTTCACCCAATAGGAGATGATCAAAACATCGCATCATACTCCTAACTCCATAACTTCTATACACTCCATCTAGGCTTCCGATATTGTCCCAAGCATTTTTGTAAGCATCCTTAACCTTCTTCATTGAATATTATCCTCCCTACGTACTCCACATCTTCTCTTTCTATCTTCGGATACATCGGTAATGTTAGGATATTGTTGATATGCTTTATCTTACTCTTAAATTTGCTTCCTTTATACAGAGTAAATGTTGGAATTAAATCATAATGTTTGCTTGTCTGAATGCCTGCGCTTCTTAACTTCTGCTTTGTCTCTTGATAACTATTTTTCATAATGATAGCCATTATGTGAGGTGTTGCTTGCTCCAAGTTTCTATCGGTGAACGGGATGACTATATTATCATTATCCTTCAAAGTATCTACGTACCATCTGTAAATTTCTCTTCTCTTTTTATCATTCTTTTCTAACTTCTTGAGTTGGACAAGTCCCAAGGCAGACCGCATTTCATCTATTCTATAATTATAGCCGAGCATCGTAACATCATAATCACGTGCATGGCCTTTATGTCTATCGTATGTAAGAGAAGTCAGCCCATGAGAACGCAGCAATCTTATTTTATCTGCTAATTCGTCATTATTGGTTGTTATCATTCCACCTTCACCAGTAGTCATATTCTTATTACTGAAAAAGCTAAAACAACCGATGTCACCTATTGAGCCGACAAATTTTTTGGTTCCATCCTCGAACTGCCACCCAGCAAGTGGAGCATGTGCACAATCTTCTATAACCTTTAAGTTGTGCTTTTTTGCAACTTCCATAGTCTTGTCCATATGGCAAGGGAAACCTGCATAGTGAACAATTGTAATTGCCTTTGTTTTATCTGTTATTTTTGCTTCTATGTCCTCCGGATCGACAGTTAAGTCCTTTTCTGAGATAGAATCAGCGAAAATGACATCTGCCCCTGTGTATCGTACTGCATGAGCTGTTGCAACAAATGTTAAAGCCGGGCATATAACCTCATCCCCTAAACCTACCCCAAGAGCTATATTTGCCATGTGAAGTGCAGCAGTGCAATTCGTCACGGCGAACGCATACCTTACCCCTATCTTCTCAGCAAATGTCTTTTCAAATTCCTGGGTAATTTCTCCCATTGTAAGCCACTTGCTCTTCAAAACATTTGTTACCGCCTCTATTTCTTCCTGGCCAATATCTGGCTCGCACAGTGTTATCTTCCACTTCATCAACGTAACTCCCTTAAAAATTTAGTTCATCTATATCCTGATTTGCTTTTTCATAATCATCAGGCCTACCTATATCTAGCCAGTAACCGTCGTATGGATACACTCTGACAGTCTGCTTTTTACCCAGTACTGTAAGCATTAGGTCATCAAAACCAAACGGTTTCTCATCCGGAACAAAATCCAAAATTTTTCTATTGAATACATATAGCCCCATACTCACATTTACTTCGTATTTCGGCTTTTCTTTAAATCCTACTGCAGTGTTTTTGTCTTTATCGATATCTATAACGCCGTAATCTATTCTCGCGGTTCTTTTGTATGTAGCAACTGTGAGTAATGCATTATCTTCTAAATGGTATTTGTACAATTTCCTGAAATCCAAATCAGTCAAAAGATCACCGTTCATGACTAAGAAATTTTCTGGCAAATCCTTTATCAATCTTAGGGGTGCTATTGTACTCAAGGCTTCGTGTTCCACAGAATATTTCATTTTCACCCGCCACTTCTTTCCATCATTAAAATATGCCATAATCAACTCAGCTAAGTGATTGACACATAGTGTAACCTCCGTAACACCACACTTTCTCAATCTACCAATTAAGATTTCTAAGATGGCTCTGTTTCCTACTGGCACAAGAGGCTTTGGTATTACGGTAGTATAAGGTTTCAATCTTGTTCCCTTACCTCCTGCAAGAATTATTGCTTTCATTTTAACTACCTCGTTCTCCTCTATCTCTAAATGTTATAAATATCAGGTTTATAAAAACTTAGATTATCCGGATTGCTAAACCACTTTATGGTTTCTTTTAATCCCTCTTCCAATCTATACTTTGGAGACCATCCTAGTAGTTTTCTTGCTTTTTCATTGCTTGCCCAAAGCCTCTCAACCTCGCTTTTTTTTGGCCTTTGTCTTTTCTCCTCAGTTTTTATCTCGATTTCCACATCCATAAGTTCAGCAATCAGTTTTGCAAAATCCTCAATGGACTTTCCGAAGTTCGAACCAATGTTTATGACCTCACCTATAGACTTTTCTGACTCTGCCATTGCAATAAATCCTTCGATGGTATCTTTCACGTAAGTCAAGTCCCTTATCGGGCAAAGAGAACCCAATTTTATTTTCCTTTTTCCCGAAAGTATTTGAGTAATAATCGTAGGAATTACTGCCCTTGCAGATTGCCTTGGACCATAAGTATTGAATGGCCTTATCACTGCAATAGGTAAATCAAAAGAACGATAAAAAGATAGAGCCAGAAAATCAGCACTTGCCTTTGTAGCGGCATATGGAGATTGTGGATTTATTGGGTGTCCTTCTCTGATAGGAACAACTTGAGCGGTTCCGTAAATTTCACTGGTAGAAGTATGAACAACCTTTTCAATCCTCAATTCTTTCGCTGCCTGCAAGATGTTTAATGTACCTTTTATGTTTGTGTCCACATAAGCCTCAGGTGAATGATAAGAATAAGGAATTCCTATCAATGCAGCTAAGTGAAATACAACATTGTAGTCTTTCATCGCTTTTTTGACACCATAGGGGTCTCTTACATCCCCCGCAAAAACTTCGATGGAATCTTTAACGTTTTTATCTAAAAAATCTACCCAACCCCAAGAATTAAAGGAATTATAATGAACAAATGCCCCCACTTTACATCCTCTTTTTACAAGTACTTCCACAAGATGACTGCCCATAAATCCACCCGCACCTGTAACTAGAACTCTTTTATTTGATAAGTTCATTTATTCTTTGCCTCCGTAATTAAGCTTATAAATCTCATCAAATAGTTTGTATTTGAATTTCTTATTCTTCGTTTTCCTAATCCTATACTTAGAATCTTTTAGCTTATCATTAGAATCATAGACTTCCATAAGCTTTTTAAAAAGATCATTCGCAGAGCGATTTTTGAAAAGAATAACTCCCTCCGGTCTAGGAACAGCATCGCTAGCTATAACAGAGGTTTCAAACCAGTTTGCTTCTTTTACTGATAAAGAAGACCCATCTGTACAGGTGGGTCTAATAAACACATTTGACACAATGTAAATTGGCCAAATTTCGGGCAAATTCTCGTAAATAAAAAACGTATTGCTACTCAAACTATTCTTCACAACATAGTCTCTAATTTTTTGGTGCAATTTCTCTGAGTTAACACCATTTATGCTCGCTAAGAGTACCACATCTTTATTAATTTCTTTTTTGAGTTTCTGGAGAGCTTGCAAAGCTAAATCAAATCCATAAAGATCTTTACCTTCATAACAAGTGAATGATCCGACCATAGAAATAACATACTTTTTGTCCTCCAACAATTTGCCATATTTAGCAATAAACTGCCTGTAAGTATTCTCGTTGTATAATGGTGGTAAAAACGCATCTATAAGAACCACAGATTTTGCTTTATACTCTCTTGCCAAATCTACAATATCTTCATTATCAGCCATGACATTCACAAATTTCAAGAAACTTCTCATTAAAAATGAGTTTATCCCTTCACCCTTTATTATGATTTTCAAAGAAACGCCGTGAATATGCAAATAAACATTTTTACCCAGCATTCCGTATATTGAGAGAATGACTCTTGTTTTCCAATCTGGCGAATGATGATGGATTAACGTATATTCCTTAAATAATAACATAAATAGTGAAACTAATTTTTTGAAACCATAAAACTCATAACAAGCTAATCTACCGTTTCTAGCTTTATTCTCTAAGTAAAAATCATAACTATAATTTGTCTTGTCTAAATAAGATAATACTCTCTCTATATGTACAGAAATTCCTCCATAGGGAGGTGGATATGGACCTATGATAGCTATCTTTTGTCTATTATTCTTTCTGCTCATTACGCTCCTCAAACTCAATCGGCAATTTCTGAACTAAGAACCTGAATTTCCCGCTTTTGGTACGGGGGATGTGATGGACAAACTTTATTTCAATGTTAAATCTGGGATAAAGATCCAAAAAAGTCCTTTTGACACTATCTATATCAGAAATAGAAAATCTACTTTTTGCATTAATATTCAATAATATTTTGCCGGGCTCATTCTGAACATACTGGTAAGCGTTAAGTTTATCCTGAACATTCCGCAAAGGCTCATCTGACCAAGTGATCAGGGAACCAGTTTCGTCAACAAAGAATTCCTGCAGTCTCCCTTCCACTCTCTTTAGCAGAGGATAATTCCTACCACATTCACATTCTGCATTTAGGGGCACTGCCAAATCCATCGTGCGATATCTTATGAATGGACATATAAAGTTGTTGAAGCTAGTAGCTACGATTTCCCAAAGTCCATCTTCATTAGTTACTGGATTTTCATCTTTGTTGATTAGCTCAACAATCCCATATTCTAGCTGGATATGATAACAAGTACTTACCTCACATTCTCCAGCTAGAGCGGCTCTTTCAGAATGTCCATAAAAACTCCAGACTCTACATTTCATAATCTCTTCTAGTAATTCTCGCTGCCAGGGATATAAATTCTCCGAGGCACACAGGACCGCCTTTAGAGTAGGGAAAGGCTCTATATTATTTCTTTTCATAAACCTTGCGAGAATGGTAATTACTGAGGAGTAAGCTTGTATAAAATCTGGCCTAAACTCCCTAATTTTCGCAATATAGTGGGGCAATAGTTCATCAGTCATATGAAAAGATGATAGAATAAGATTTCTATTGACTGGATCATATCTCCAAAATTTTCCTTTATGGGCTGGCTGAACAACATTGCCTCTCAACGCCGCACATCTATCGGCTATACCATATCCTACTCTGTTCCACAACATTCTTATAAAAGCATGTTCCTTTGAATTAGTCACGCCTCTTTCCCAATAAAATCCCAGGGGAATGCCGGTGGAACTACCAGTAGTAACATATTCTAACTTATACCTATGGTAGTTTCGGGCTACTAAATCTGAGAGATTTTCTCGTATAATCCCTTTTGTTAAATAAGGTAACTTCCTCAAATCATGAAGATTCTGAATATCCTTTGGTTTCAGGGCTCTCTCATCAAATACTCTTCGGTAGTAAGGCACATTCTCATAAGCATGATGCAAAAGTCTACTTAACTGTTGCATCTGGTACTCTTTCAATTTTTCCCTACTCCACCACTGAGACTCCTGCAAAAAGTTATAGGTATCCCAGAATATTTTGCCATAACGAAAACGAGGAGGTATAGTACTGTAAACATATTTGAGACATTGTTTTGCAGGATACGGAAGGTGCCTTTTTGCTAGTTCTCGCAGGCTCATTTTTCTTTTTCCTTTTGGCTCTTACAATAGTGACCACTTGAGTTTATGGTGAACATCGGCGATAAAGACCTCTGTTTTTCCTCCGCAGAATTTTTGGATATATCTCTGGAGGCTTTTTAAAGATTCACTTATGGTTTTTGTGTCTGTATCCTTTTCTGCTGCTTCGGTAAATAGGCCAATGGTTTTGGTATTCAAGGTTATTTTAGCGGCATCGCAATCTCGGAAGTTCCATTTTCGTGTCAGGACTCGTGTGTCATCTGAATATATAATCTCTCCTTCATTAGTTGTTTCCTGTTGAGTACTCCCAAGTGGTTGGAAAGCCTCTCCGCCCAGAGAAACGCGCAGTTTTATATTCCCAGAAATTCTGTCCAAATCATAACCTCCAATGGGTAGCAAATATTCCGTTTCGACAACGAGGTAGGAATCAACAGCAGTATTTATTATCGGTATTTCTTCTCCTTTTATGAGTCTCCTGAGTAATGCTTCCGCAGTAGGTCTATATCTCTTCGGTTTAACTCCAAAACTCCTATATGTTCTTCTCCACGCAGCGATATTGAGATTGCTTATTAGATTATCGGAATCGTATTTTTGTCTTAATTCAGTGACTTTTTGCTGCTTAAGCTTTTCTAATTGGTCTGTTTTTCTCTGAACTGTTACTCCTTTGCCTATCAATACGCCAATCCGTAAATGAGAATATCTCTCGGCAACCTCTTCAGTTATTATTAAGTTCATACGTTTTTCCTTCATGGATAGTAGTAATTTGGCAAAAAGTATTTTCTTTTATGCTCACTTAAAATACGTGGTTATATAAGGAGGCAACCACCACAAGATCTAGTATTGACTGAAATCCCTGTTTTTTTATCTCGCCAGGCAGTCGACTTTGAAATTCTCCGGAATATATCTTTTCCCATCCAACTGGTCCAAAATCTGATTTATTCTCTCATGTAAAGGTAATGGCTGCGTTTGTTCGAGCTCCTGTCGCCATCGAGTCTTGCATTCGCAATCTAAGCCGTCAAAGGAAGATAAATCAGATGTGCTATTGAATCGGTCGATGGCTGAAACTACTTCGGCGTTGCAGTTAGGACAATTGTGCGTGAGGATCTTTGGGATAGGCATGAATTCAAAACCGCCTATTCGAACAAATCCAAAAGATGCGGTATCTCTTGCTACCTCAATTGCGCTCCATAACCAAGGAGGGTCAAACACCCCACCTTTGTGTAAATAATGGACGAGGGTGAAATCTTGAATGCTTACTGGTTCCAAAGAAACCACATCAGCACCACGTTGGAAAGCAAACCTAGCTGTCTCGATTGCGTCTTGAATAGCCTCTTTTTCGGTTAAGAAGGGTGGCTTAATGAGTACATAAGCTAGCAGATGGAGCTTAGAGTCTACTATTAGTTTTGTCTTTTCTAGATACTGCTCCGTGTTGAAGCCTTTATTTACACAGTATTCTCTAATTTCATCATTCTTAGTTTCTAAACCAACGCCAATTTCAACAACCTTGTCTGAAAGAATCTTTTCGATCTCATTCACTAGTTCTCGAGTTATAAACTCGGGTCTAGTTTCAAGAATAACCACTTTTATATTTTTTTCTGTGGCAATTATCTTTAAGATCTCTCTACGAGCTTTGGGATCAACCTCACGTTCATTCAGAAAAGAACCTGAATTATAAACGCACAGCATTGGGAAATGGCTGTAATCAAAAGCCTTGAACTCCCTTAGGAACTGGTCGATGTAGGTTTCCGCCGGGATTTCTTTACCGCCTAATGCACCAGCGAGGTGGCCACACATTGTGCATCCCCCACCGTCAGTTACAGCCCGTTCACAACCTGGTGAGCGGAGAATAATAATGACTCTTTTGATCTTCTTTTTATTTAAGCACCCTACTTTAATTTCACTATGAGCGACGCTTCTTAAATCGAATGATTTAGAAGGAATACAACGTTTTGTTTCTTTGTTGAGTGTAATTATTCTTCTTTTCAGCTTCTCTTTCTGATCTTGCACTTTGAGACTGCTTTCTCTACCTGGAAACATATCATTTCGCCTCTTTTGATTCTAATTTATCTTAAGTTGAACAATGGGCGTACATTACATCGCAATCTATGAGAGTAGCAAGGAAAATCACTGCAAAGTTCAGGATAGCCATGTTCCCCTGGTATCAATGACAAAACTGCCTCGCATTTTCTTCAGGGGTGCGTCGAGATTGATCCTCTTAAACTCCTTATGGTCAACAAGTAAGACTAGACAATTCGCTCCTTCCACTGCTTCTTCCAGAGAAAAAAGAGGAAACCCAGAAAAATCCTTATTTATTTTGGCCAGCATAATATCATATGTTTTCAAGCAGTCTTTACAATTTTGACCAAAGGAATAACAGACTGATTAGTTCTTTTATCTCTTTCTCTGCGCAAAATCTCCAAACTCAATCGGCAATTTCTGAACTAAGAACCTGAATTTCCCCCCTTTGGTGCGGGGGATGTGATGGGCAAACTTTGTTTCAATGTTAAGTCTAGGATAAAAATGCAGAAAAGTTTTTTTGACACTATCTATATCAGAAATAGAAAATTTACTTTTTGCATCAATATTCAATAATACTTTGCCGGGCTCATTCTGAACATACTGGTAGGCATTAATTTTTTCCTTCACATTCCATAAAGCCTTATGTGAGCAAGTGAATGTAATCAAGGAACCAGTTTTATCAACAAAGAATTCCTGTAGTCTCCCTTCGACCCTCTTTAGCAGAGGATAATTCCTCCCACATTTACATTTTGTATTTGAGGCCACTGCCAAATCCATCGTGCGATATCTTATGAATGGACATATGAAATTATTAAATCCAGTAGCCACAATCTCTCCTGTTTCCCGATCCCTGGTTACCTCATTTCCATCATTACCTATCAGTTCTAAATACCCATACTCGGGAAAAATATGATAATATGTGCTTACCTCACATTCTCCCGCTAAAGCTACTCTCTCAGAATGTCCGTAAAAACTCCAGATTCTGCACTTCATAACTTCTTCTAGTAATTCTCGCTGCCAGGGATATAAATTCTCCGAGGCACACAGGATCGCTTTCACCGTAGGGAAAGGCTCGATATTATTCTTTTTCATGAATCTTGCCAAAATAGTGATTGCTGAGGGATAAGCTTGTATAAAATCTGGCCTAAACTGCCTAATTTTCGCAATGTAGTTTGGCAACATTTCATCAGTCATATGATAAGATGATAGAATAAGATTTTTCTTAAGTGGGTCATATTCCCAAAACTTACCCTCGTTAGCTGAATACACAACATTACCTCTTAAAACTATACATCTATCACCTATCTTAAATCCTACTCTGTTCCACAATGTTGTTATAAAAGCGTGTTCCTTTGAATCAGTTACACCTCTCTCCCAACAGAATTCCAAGGGAATGCCAGTGGAACCACCACTGGTAACATACTGTATCCTTGATTTAGGATAATTTCGGGCTATCAGATCTGACAAATTTTCCCGTATAATCGCTTTTGTTAGACACGGCAGCTTTCTTAAGTCATCGAAATCCTGGATATCTTTAGGTTTTAGTCCTCTTTCCTCAAATACTCTTCGGTAATAAGGCACACTCTCGTAAGCATGATACAAAATTCTCTTTAGCTGTTGCATCTGGTATTCTTCCAATTTTTCCCTACTCCACCACTGGGATTCCTGAAGAAAATTATAGGTTTCCCAAAACAAGTGACCATAATGAAAACGAGGAGGAATGGTACCATAGATATATTTGAGACCCCGTTTTGCAGGATATGGAAGATGCCTTTTTGCTAATTCTCGTAAGTTCATTTTCGTAGTCCTCTATCAAATCTAATCAAAGCGCCCAAACAGGTACTCTTTCCACCATTACTTTTTTGGATAAATGCTTCCTCTATGTGTGCTGTTTTCTGCGCTTAATACCCTAGGGACGAAGAAGGCTGGCAAGCTAAAGCCTCCCCTATCCAACATGAATCTTATGGACCTTGTCAACGCGCTTTTCAAAATCTTCCCAAATCCTCTAGAAAAGATGGGCGTAGCAGATATCCAAGAAACCATTACCTAAATGTGACTCCCACCAGGAGACTAAGCTGTAAACCACTGAAGTCAGCTTCGGTATCCCAAGTATGACAGTTGATTTCGAGTTTGCCCTTGGCAAGCGTAACGTAGCGAGCCTCGAGATTCAAGGAAACTGCCTTGTACCCAAAGCTGAGTCCCGCCAAAACCACCAGACCGCCGGGGCTACTGGTATCAGACTTACCCCAAGAATACGAATCCACCCGGAATCCATTCAAATATCCATTGTATTCCTGAACCCATTGTTGCTTACTAGAAAATGAGCCTACTCCTGCTCCTACATAAAAGGGGGGGAATTTGTAGATCCCCGAAAAGATCACCGCAGCAACGGTCAATTTAAAGTCCTCATGGTAATAATACTCCCAGAGACCCGACGAGTCCTCCCAGGACTTACAGTAGGTATCACCTGTTTTAGACTCGAAACTATAACCCTCCAGTCTGATCTCAAATCGAGGGCCGACATTGTATCCCAGTGCCAAACCGGAGATCGCTCCCGTTTTAAACTCAAAATCGGTACCCCACTGATTATTCCAGTGCTTATCAAAGTCCTCATTTATTTTACGCAAATGAGGGCTGTACTGGCCTCTCAGAATCTTTAGACTATACTCAGCCCTGGCTGGTGCTGAAGCAACACCAAGAGCCAAAACCAACACTCCAGCAACCACAGACCCTACAATCTCTTTCCTCATTTTCTTTACCCCCCCACCCTAATTTTCCCAATGTAGTTTGGCAATATTTCATCAGTCATATGATAAGTCGGTTCGTTACACAGCCATATTCCCCTGGTATCAATGATGCGGCTTCCTCGCATCTTTCTTAGGAGCTCGTGAGGATTGATCTCCTTGAACTCTTTATGGTCAACAAGTAAAACCAAACAATCTGCTCCTTCCACTGCTTCTTCCAGAGAAAAAAGAGGGAATTCGACAAAATCCTTAATGTAAGGATCGCAGGCTCGAACAGTATAGCCTTTTTCTTTTAATCTTCTTACTATGCTTAAGGCAGGGCTTCCTCTAAGGTCATCTGTGCCGGCCTTGTAGGTTATACCGAGACAAGCAATAATGGGGGTTTTTATATGTGCTTGTTTTACAGCCCTTTCTACTTTTTCAACTATATAATCCGGCGTCGAGTCGTTAATCCGGCGGGCAGTTTTTATTAACTTTGCCTCCTCTGGAGCTTTTTCTACGATAAAGAAAGGGTCCACCGCAACACAGTGACCTCCTACACCTGGACCTGGCTTCAAGATATTTACCCGACGGTGCTTATTAGCCAGTTCAATGACTTTCCAAGTATTGAGATTAAATTTATCACAAATCCGGGAAAGCTCATTAGCGAAGGCAATGTTCACATCGCGAAAGCTATTTTCCACCACTTTTGCCATTTCTGCTGTAGTAGCATCGGTAAGGTAGATTTCTCCTTCTACGAAACTTTGATAAATTTCTTTGGCTAATTCAGCGGATTTCACGTCAATTCCTCCAATTATGCGGTCATTTCCCACTAACTCCTTGAGGATATTTCCTGGAAAAACTCTTTCTGGACAATAGGCTAGACATAGGCCGTTTCCTATTTTTAACCCGTTCTTCTCTAAGATCGGTTTGACAATTTCTTTGGTGGTTCCTGGTGGGACCGTAGATTCCAGAATAACCAAATTTCCTCTTCTTAAATAAGGTAAGACACTTTTAACCGCAATTCTTACATAGCTAAGATCTGCTTTGTTTTCGTCGGTAGGAGGAGTGGGAACACAGATTATGAATGCATCTGCCTCCCGTGGACTGAATTTGGGAATAAGATTACCTGATTTTATTGCTGAATTTGCCAAAATAGCCAATCCCGGCTCAACAGGATCTATATTAGCTTGACTTAGGTCTTCCACCAATTTTTGGTTTACGTCCACTCCTATGACTTTAAATCCATTGCTTGCTAGGACACAAGCTGTGGATAACCCGACATATCCGAGACCGATGACGCAGACTTTCTTCATGCTCACTCAACTCTCCTTAATATCTCCACAATCCTCTTTGCTGCTTTCCCATCTCCATAGGGATTCGCTGCCTTAGACATTTTCTCATAGAGGGCTTGATCATCTAATAATCTTTGTGCTTCCTTGACAATTTTGTCCCTATCCAGTCCTACCACTCTTACTGTCCCTGTTTCGACTGCCTCGGGACGCTCGGTTACCTGGCGAAGGACTAATACGGGCTTGCCTAATGAGGGGGCTTCTTCTTGGACCCCCCCAGAATCAGTTAAAATGAGGTAGGATTTATCCATTAACCAGGCGAAAGATTCATAATCTAACGGACTTATGAGATGGATTCTTTGACTATCTTTAAGCATTCTCTTTACCGGTTCCTGGACACTGGGATTAAGATGAACCGGATAAATAACTTCTACCTCGGAATTAGCCTGGACAATTTCCTTTAGAGCAAAACAGATGCTCTCTAAGGGCTCTCCGTGGTTCTCCCGGCGGTGAGCGGTGACTAAAATCAACTTCGTTGATCTAGAATTAAGAAATGAGAACTGAGAATTAAGACGGTGCAACATAGACTTATCATTTTTCAAATTTTCCAGAGTCATAAATAGGGCGTCGATAACCGTATTGCCGGTAACGAAGATATTTTCTTCCGGGATACTTTCGGCAATCAGATTTTCTTTGGTCCTTTCTGTAGGAGCAAAATGAAAATCGGTAAGGACATCGGTTAAACGACGGTTGATCTCTTCAGGAAAAGGACGGTATTTGTCGTAAGTTCTTAATCCTGCTTCAATGTGGGCGATCCTAATTTTATGATAAAAACCGATTAGGTCAGAGGCAAAGTTTGTTGTCGTAACCTCCTGAATATGGATCCAATCCGGTTCTTCTTTTCTTACTATGGCATCAAATTTTTCTATTATTCTCGCAGTTAATCCCGATAGAGTTTGATTATTTTCCATTATATCAAGGTCATAGGAGAAAATTATCTTAAAAAGCTTTAGCACCTGATCGAGCATTTGTCTGTGCTGGGCAGTCATCACTGGTACTACTTCAAACTCTTCCGGATGCCTTTCCAGCTCCTTTATCACCGGAGCTAATTTGATAGCCTCCGGACGCGTGCCGATGACTGGCATAATCTTCATTTTCTTAAATCTCCTCTTCCTCACACCACTCCAGTATAAGCTCAATGTCATAACTAGTTGTACTACGATCTATACTATTCAAATACTCTATGTGACTATCCCAAAATTGTTGTTTCCGCCTACAGGCCCCCATTTCTTTATCCAATTCCTCCAGCTTTTTCTCATTTATCCAGTACCTCTGTATTATCTCTGTCATCCACTCTCGCATTTCTTCCTCTCCCACCAACTCACCTCCGTTTCCTTTGTACAGGTGTGGTCTCTCCTCTCAAGTAAAGGCAAAAAAAACTGCCGTCGAGTCATGGTACGATTGGAGCCATTTTTACGAGCCCCGGACGAGTACCAAAGATGGACATTACCTTCTTTCGGTTAAATCTGTTCGTTCTC
>SDBS01000916.1_pt1 | contig 29640 bp, 31 predicted proteins | sample 2277091 | NCBI WGS metagenome assembly SDBS01 (sample SAMN10404972, study PRJNA504765) | marine sediment metagenome | isolation source: marine sediment core GS10_PC15, 163 cmbsf | place: Arctic Ocean: Southern Knipovich Ridge | collected 2010 | reverse complement strand
GTCATAATGTTTGTTGGTGTTGATGATGAAGGTAAGCCTCTTAGTGTAGCTAAGAATATTGAAGCTATGGTAGAGGGAGACCCTCGTGACCCGGAAACAAAGTATGGAGACCTTTTAAGTGACGTAAGAAACTGGTGTAGGGATGTATTGAATGCTGAACCACCTAGACCAGATGAAGTTGATCTTGGAGAGGAGTTAGGGCAATGTGCGACACCAGAAATGACACAATAGCTCCGGGGATGACCTTTTGGGCTAGAGACAAGATAACTGACAAGATAGCCGATCAGACCGGCCATTGCATCTGTTCCTCTGTAGTACCGTGGGCTGTCTATGCCACGGACTCAATGGGATGTGAGAGAGTATTCCTACGACATAAATTCAGATTTGAAAGGTTATTATGAATAAAGCGGCATTTTTAATATCCCAATCTGTAGTTGCTGTGGTTACTGCACTTGGGATGCAAGCGGAGAATAAACAAAGGGAAATACAGCAAGATTCTCCTGCGTATGTTATGGACGACTTTGAAAGAGTCATTCTCGATTGTGGGATTGGCTATAATGATTCGCTTAAAACACTGAACGGGGATAAAAATGGCTAGAGTTTTAGTAATCGGAGACCCGCATGAGCCGGTATGTCGTAAAGGCTACTTAGAGTTTTGTAAACAAACATATGAAGAATATGATTGTGATCAAGTCGTCTTTATTGGCGACATAGTGGACTGGCACGGTATATCATTTCACGCCCGGCATCCAGAAGCACCGGGAGTCGGTGACGAGTATGAACAAGCTCTTAAAGGCGTACAGAAGTGGTGTGAGGCTTTTCCTAAAGCTAACATGTGTATAGGCAACCATGACGAAAGGCTTATCCGGCTGGCCGAATCGGTGGATATTCCAGCTAAGTTCCTTAGAAATTATAAGGAGATTTGGAATACTCCCAACTGGGTGTGGAATGTGGACTTCACCATTGATGGTGTATACTACTTCCACGGTACAGGCTTTGGTGGTATGCACCCAGCCTTTAACGTGTCTCGGCAGATGTGTATGTCTGTGGTCATGGGACACATCCACTCAAGAGCAGGTATATGCTGGCATGTTAGTCCACAGAAGCGGTGGTTCGGCATGGACGTAGGCTGCGGTGTTGACGACAAAAAGTATGCGTTTGCTTACGGCAAACATATGAAACGTAAATCGGTTATCAGTTGTGGCGTGGTCATAGATGGCCACCCTTACCATGAAATGATGAGGATATAAATGAAGACAGAAATACTGCGGGACATATGTTTTGATTGTATGCACAACCTGAAAGATACTGATGGCAATATCGTAGGGTGTTTCAAAGGACAAGATCAATGTGCAGAGGAAACTCTAAGGTGTCCAGAAAAAGAACAAAGGCCTACAGTTTACTAGGGTATAAGAAAACACACTGAAAATTTATTGGAGATATTATGAAGAAATTTTTTAAAGATTGGTGGTTGGTACTTGTAGCGGTTATACTGACTATAACTTTTGCAGTGGCAGGTTGCTATGACTATGTCAATGAAGCCGGTCAAACTGTGACTACTTTAACACCCGGAGCAGCTAACACGCTCGACACGGCTGCTGAGTTAGTCCCTGTGGTACAAGACGTACTAATTGGGGCATCTATAGTCTTCCCTGCTTTGGCGGGCTTATTCGGCATTATAGGAGGTGCTATAGGTGCGGGTAAATTAGCTTATAATAAGTACCGTCCCCAGATCGTAGCAGAGCAAGATAAAGCCGAGACATATGGTAATTTCACTAAAGCTCTGGTATATGCTATTGAAGAATTTAAGACTACTAATAGTGGAGATTGGGACACCTTGAAATACTCATTGCAGTTAGAATTAAAAGACAAGGTTGGTCCTGAGTACCTTGCGGTCATTGATGCATTAAAGGACAGCTTCTATAAAGACGAAGATCAGGCTAAATAATTGGAGTCCTTATGAGTGTGGCAGAATATAGATACCAGAGAGTGACGCATGAGCAGATAGAAAAGTGTATAAGATGGTGCTTGAATAGTTTTCAACTGAGAGATTGGACAGTGGCATTAGCAACTGGTGGTCGCCCAAAGTATGTTAGTGAAGAAGAAGAAAAAACGCTTTTGGGTAAGGCTTACATAGGTACCGAGGTACTCATGGCTGATATTTGGATTAACTTAAGACTCGCAAAAAAGCTGGATGTTAATCCCCTCTCCACTACTATACATGAGGTGCTTCATATCCTGTTACTTGAAAGAGCAGATGATGTTCCAGAGCAGTGCGTTATGGTTCTGGAACCCCTACTCTATAAGTTGTACTGTCAAGAAAATCATTTAAAAATCCGTGAGGCAAAGTAATGAATTTATGTGCAATAGATATTGAAACAGCTTTGGTATGCTACGAGAATCCTACGCCCGCACCCATCTGTATGAGTTGGGCTAGGGGTGAGAAGTCAAATGTTAATCTCGTCACCGAAGAATCAGTCAGAGACTTAACAAAAGGTCTGTTGAACGAAGATACGCATCTTGTGGGTCAGTACATCGCCTTCGATCTGTCTCTGCTGTGTTATGAGTACCCTATACTTTGGTCGGCGGTCTATCAAGCCTACGATGAGGGCAGGATACATGACACAGGCCTACGAGAACGTCTGCTTATGCTAACGATCAATGGCGACTTCAATGTATTCTATGGTGAGAACCACCACAACACTAAGATAGATGGGTACAGTCTAGTTAACCTAGAGAAGAAGTATCTAGGTATTGATAGGTCTGACCAGAAAGATAACCCGGACGCATGGAGATTCAGATATGAAGAACTTACAGATACACCGGTGGAAGACTGGCCGAAAGAAGCATATGACTATTCACTTGCGGATTCGGTCAACTGTTTGGCTGTTTTCCATAAACAAGAAATTGAAAGGAAAAACTGTATCAATAGATCGGGAATTGACCCTTTCAAAGTGGAAGACGCTAGAGTAAGATATGACTTTGCCTTAAGACTACTTGAATGTAAGGGTGAAAGAACTGACCCGAAAAAGATATTGGAAGTAACTAAGCTATACATGGACATGTACAATGACCCGGAGCTAGTTGACCCCTTAACCCAAGCTGGTTTGCTAGTCCCGGCTAGTCCTCCTGTGCCATATGCTAAGGGCACTAAAGCCCATAAGGAAACATGTATCTTTAACAGTAAACATGCTGAGTATAAAGCTGGCCGTAAGGCTAACTGTGATTGTCCTCCCAAGATGAAGGGTGGTACTAAAGAGAAGATGCCCACGAAGGTGTTGCATCAATACATCTGGACGTTAGCGTACCAGAATGTAGATGGTATAGATGCGTGGCCCGCTCCGAAGGCTAATCCTAAAGCTAGTGAGTTGGATGGTCGTAAGTTTTCACAAGTGTTTATAGATAGTACTAATGGTGTGTTGCCGGAGAAGTTTGGCCTGACCTGTAATGAGGAATGGTCTACAGTCTATTCAGATAAAGACCCTGTACTTAAGAAGTTAGCAGCAAGGAAAACATTGCAGAAGATCGTAACAGATTACCTGCCGAAGTTCTACTATGAAGATGAGAATGGAGAGAAGAAACCCACTGAGGTGTTACGTGGTTCCTTCCACTCACTGAAGAAGACGGGACGATCTAGCTGCTCTGCTTCTGACTGGTATCCGTCAAGCAACAGGCAGAATGTGGACCCTAGAGTAAGGCCTTGTTCTATACCTCGTGAGGGTAACGTATTTGTTTCGACTGACATATCAGGCATGGAGCTTGCTACGCTGGCCCAGAAGTGCTACGAGTTATTTGGTGCGTCTGTCTTAAGAGACAAGATCAACAGAGGCGATGATGTCCATGCGTATCTTGGCTCACAGATTGCAGTCGCCTTGGACCCGGGATTTGCTGTGGCTCTGAGTAATAAGAAAGTAGATGTCCTTGATCGTGAGTCTATCTTTCAGGCCTTTATGAAGACCAAAGGCTGTGACTTACCTTGTGAGAAGTCTTGTGCTATAACCTGTGATGCTATAAAGAAACAGTACAGGGCTGAGCATGATGAACTGTTTGGCCGTGACGCAACATGGGGAGACCTTTATAAGTTCTACAGGCGGTTGGCTAAGCCTACTGGTCTTGGTTTCCCCGGTGGTCTTGGACCTCCAACTATGGTAGTCTATGCTAAGGGAACATACAAGGTAGACATGACAGAAGATGTCGCCCGTAGACTGAGACAGATTTGGCTTGAGACTTATCCTGAAATGGAACAGTACCTATTGTGGATTAAGAACCATTGCAGGGATGAGTATCATGTAGCACAGTATGGTAAAGATGATGAAGGGCGTAAGCACTTAGAGACATTTTACTGTTATGATACACCTCTTGGTTTGCACCGGGCTAGATGTTCGTTCTGTGCAGCAGCTAATGGTGCAGCGTTACAGGCTCCTTCTGCTGAGGGTGCATTGGATGGCCTGTATCAGACAGGGAAACACATGATACTGTCAGATGACCCTACAGGTTATCATATTTTGCAGGGGTGTTACCCTGTCAACTTTATCCATGATGAGATATTGTGGGAATGCCCTGACGATGAACATATTGATGAACGTATTGGTCTGGTGGATGCTTTTATGGTAACAGCTATGGAAAGAGTAACCCCTGACGTAAAAGCACGAACAGAATCTTGTGTCATGCGTAGATGGTATAAAGAGGCCGAGCCGGTATTTGTTGATGGTAAGATCATACCATGGGAGCCTAAAGAATGATAGTTAATGTTAAAGTAGATAAAGAAAAAGACGATAGGATATGTGTAGAGGCCAGTGTTGGAGAATTTGAACTGGTGCCTGTGATATATAGGTCGTTTGATAAAGAGGGTGTTATGGAATATATTGGTGGTTTGTACCCTTATTTTGGTAAAGAAGTTAAATCATTTAAAATAGAGGTAGAGTTTAATGGCAGTTAAAACAGATTTAGATAGGCAGTTGGCATTTGTACAGAGATTACGTGATGGCTATGTTATGACTGAGGTTGATGTCATGGAGACATATGCAATCCGTAAAGTCCCTGAGTTTGTCGCCCGTGTAAGGGAGCGTACCGGCTTGGATATTGTAACGGCCAAGTTCATTCTGTTTGGACAGGAACACGCTGTCCACTTTATCACAGGTGAGCAGTATCCCGAGACCGCTGGTCTACAGGAAATGTCTGCACCAGTAAACATTACAATGTCACATGCTTTAGAGACACCGAAGTTAATAGAACATCAAGACGGTTTCTATGCTATGTGGGTATGTCCTAACGACATCGGCAATGGTGAACTGTGTAGTAAGTTCCACAAGGTTGATCTTGGTGATGAACCTCTGCGGTCTAGGATGATTCGTTGTACACAGTGTGGTAAATTATATAGAATTGAGAGGTAACTATGAAAGGTTATATAGCACATCCAGTTCTGGACCGTAAGATGGTAGTGGTGTGGGAACAGGACTTTGAGGGACAAACAGGCATCGAGTTAGTCAATCCGTTTACTGATGTTGAGTTTGAGGATGAGCCTGACTTGGCAAACAGTGAGGCGGGTGACTACAGTAGTTGCAGTAATAAGGATATTGTAAGCAATGACATAAATGCTATTTTGGATAGTGATTTTGTAGTCGCTTTCGTTACTGGTCAGAGGTCTTATGGTACTATCATGGAGATCGTTTACGCTTATAGGAACAACAGGCCATTGTATATCATATGTACTAATGGGCATGAGACTCACCCGTGGTTAGTGTATCACGCTACAAGGGTGTTTACGAGTGCTGAAGAATTTACTAAGTTTATGCTTTTACCAAGGGAGTAATTATGACTGGAAAAGAATTTGTAGTAAGAGAAACAATTAAAGCTAACACACCTGACCTTAAATGGACTATGGACACCTCGTTCAATCGAGTAAGTAATTTACTGTCCACTAAGGGCGAAGAATACAGCACAGAGAACAATCGGTTTGAGAATTTTTTGGACGGTGCTAACTCAGAAGGATTGCCACCGGAGAGAGTTCTATGGTTTATGATGCTCAAGCATTGGCTGTCTATTAAGAAGTTTGTACGGGAAATCTCTGGTACAAAACGCCGGGCAGGTGATGTGTGGGATGAGAAGATCGGTGACATGATTACCTATCTGATTATCTTACGTACTATGATACGCAAGCGTACTGAGATTGAAGACACCATTGATGCTGAGAATTATCCTAAGCCTGAGTTGGATGGTAGGAATGAAGCACCTAAACTTGTAACAGGTATGGACAAGGAAGGTAGAGGGAGGGGTGGTAATGAAACGAGTGTTTAAAAATGTACAGGGCCAGCGGTTTGTCAAAGACATAGGACGTAATGATATATGTCTCTGCGGCTCTAAGATGAAGTTCAAAGACTGTTGTATTGACAAGGCCGGTGTGCCCCTCTTACGCTGTATCCAGCCCACTAACATCAAGAAGCGACACAGGTGGATGTTGAAGGCTATTAAGAAGCAGTGGTTGAGTAGGATTAACCGAGCCACCAAGAGGTATGTTGCAAAGATGGCAAGACGAAACAGAGTGATTGTGAGGGATAACTAATGAAATACTTTTACGCAACGATATTTTGGTTGTGTCTTTTCGTGTGTATTTGTGATTGTCCTCGGGTACTACTTCTTCTGTTCTCTGGGTGTATGCTTAATGATATGTAAATAGCCGGGAGGTGTTGAGCCTCCCAGCTTAAGACTACCTGATGAGCGTAAACAGGTAGCCTAATACTATTATACCTACCGAACAAGAGAACCAGATGACAGCGTTACATACGATGGTGTTCCTCGCTACCTTCCTTGTAAACTTCACATCCATCTTATGTAAGTTGTCTATCATCTTGTCTTGTTTCTGATCTATCTTATCAAATCGTTCACTTATCATAGTCCTGACCCCTTATGTTTCCCACCTGTTGTCTTCTTTGCTTTTTCTTCCGGTACTAAATCTATCAGCCACTTAGGTAGACCATTCAATACAAGAGCATCCTCCGCTGCCATCCTCATGCCTTCCTTAAGATACTTCTCGGACTTCCATTGTCCTTTACTATCTTTCTCATCGTTGATGGCAAACTTACCTGCCTGAAACAATTTGTATATCGACTTGGCTGAGTGAGTCAATCTATCTGCTACCAGATTAGAGAATGGTGCGGGTCCATATCCATCTGTAATCAAACTCTTAGCACCAGTCGTTAATGGCCAACCAATAAAAGGCACCATAGCTAAGGGCTGTAGCACCATATCAAGAAACATTTCTTTAATTTCCTTCTGCTCCTTACCTAACACACCTAGCCATGCAGCACCGATGGCGTACTTCAATCCATTGTACCACACCGAAGCAAACGCCTGAGACACAGCTACGTTAGCAGCAGCCTCACGCTTACTAATAGCTCCCTGCTTAGCAAGCTCAATCTGTCTGGCCTGTACACGTAGAAGCTGGTCTGTAAATGCTCTAAACCTTGCAAGCTCTTTAAGGTAGACTTCATCCCGTGTGCTGTAGTAGTTACGGCTCTCAGGAAAGAACATAGGCTGCGTAGCATACGCTAGATAAGATGCTCTATCATGTACTGCTTTCGCAAATGCCTCTGGGTCTGACTTCATCAATGCAGCAGGATTATCTACTCCATAAGACTTCCACCACCGGCGAGATTTGCCTGTCATATTTTTAGCACTCGCTTCAAGGTAAGCTATACGCAAAGCACCCTTAACGATCTTAAGGTCAACTGCATGCATAGCAGACAGACCTGCATCCATCATAGAACTTTTGCCGGTGAGAGATTTCTTGACTGTACCTTCAGATGCAGAAGCATGGATAGACCCCAGCTTCATCATCCTGTATTGATACAACTCCCATGAATCCAGTAACTCCTGTGGTATGTGTGCTGGCCTCATGTACTTAGCACTGGCCTCAGTCGTGTACAACTGTATTGACCCTGCCTGTAGAGCAGCGATACGTAAATTGGTAAGGATAGCACGAGCAGCATTAGAACCTATCTTAGTAATAACTCTTTCAACATCCCCCTGTTGTTTAACGTCAGACTTCCCCATTGCTTCCATTTCCTGCTTGAATCTCTTGAGGTGTTTAGTCTTACCTGCCTTTTGAATAGACTTAACAAGTTCTTCATTGTGGGTAATCATTCCAATCTCCCGCATCAAAGGTTTGATTGCAGCGTAGTTAGCAGCAGAACCCATATCCTCTGTAACGGCAGCGAAAATATCTTGTATGTTAAGTTGGCTGTCTCTATCCTTACGAGCATCCCGCATGAAGTGTTCACTTGTAACCTCATCATGCCCGAGCATATCTTGGGCACCTAAATTCTGTACCTCGCCTCTACTTTGGATGTACCATTCTTCTGCCAAGTCTACATACTTGTTTGCTTTAGGTATGTCTCTTAGCTGGTCGATCATGTCGAACATTTCATCCTCAGAAATCTTACCAACTATAAAGTCACCCATCCTAACTCCGGTGTCACTCATTATTTTCAGCATATGATCGTCTTGGAAGGCTAAGTTCAAGTACATCAACTGTGCTACTGTAATGTTGTGTGGCTTACCTCCGATAGTAACTGACAGCTTAGGTGCCCTGTCTTTACCTATGTGAAATATGTTACTCCATGCTCTCCTGTCCTGATCTGTAAGGCCAGCGGATTCACCTACCTCTATGAGCTTCCCCTGCATATCAATGTACAGGCCCAGCGACATCTGCCGGGCACCGATGATCTTCATTTCTAGAGACAATCCATCTTGTCCAAATAGATATGTCAATGATGTAATGAAGTCATCCTTGGTGACTCCTACAGTCATATCCTTTACCCATTCGGTAGGACCTCTCTTAGCCTGTTCAGCAGTTACTACATCGGGTTTCCCTTTAGTCCTCTTGACCTGAGAGATCAATGAGCGTGTGAAGTTGCGTATTATATCTGCTTGCGTACCTTCTCCGAATATCTGACCGAGACGTAGCACCTCTGATAGCTTATTGCTTATGGCCTCATGGTCACTATCCTCTGCCTCTATCAGTGCAGGTAATTCCTTGATACTGTTCTCTAAATCCTTGGGTATCTGTAGCTCTGCTTCCTTCAGGCCCATCTCAGCAGCTACCTTGTTGCGTAGATTACTGGCATAGGCTCCGAGAGCGTCCGCACTGGCCACACGAGAGCCCAGACTGGCGTGTACGTCCGTTAAGTTGGCTATAGAGGGGTAAACGTCCAGCAGTGACTCGTTGGCTGCTCTTGACGCTGCAAAGCGGTGTAGCAGAGTCATTGGGTCATCTGTGCCGGTGAACATATTAGCTGCTGTCTTAGCTGCCTTGGCATCCTCCATGTTCAGAGGCTTGCTCAGGTCATATCCCTTAAGTGCCTCCACCTCAATGTCTAGATTTTCAGCGGAGAACCTTTCATTGGTGTCTGCATCCCATAATTCATACTGGTTATTGTCTACTTCTTTCAAGTACACCCGAGGAGAATCTTTTATGTTAGCCAGAGGCTCAGTCTGTTCAGGACTATGAGTACTCAAGTCATCCTTCTGGGCATCTTTCAGTTTATTAGTCATGTTCTTAGCAAAGTTATTGTAGTCCTCTTGCGTGGGTGCCTGTGCTTTCACAGCTACGTCCATGACCTTCTCTACTCCTTTACCTGCACTAGAGTATACAGCGGACATGAAGGCAGTGTCACGGACGATCAGGAGCATTTGGTTCCATGCTTCAGCGTAATCTATTGTGCCATCTTTATTGTAGGGGGTATTACCTGACAGGATAGCTGAGGTCAATTCCTGACCAAGTTCTTCCATCAGTTCTTTGCCAAAGTTCTTTGTCATCTTACCAGCAAAGCTTAGGAGCATCTTACCGATCTTCTTTTTTATCCTATTTTTTATAGGGAAATACTTAGCACCACCGCCACCAGCCAACTCGATAGCAGCGTTGATGACTCCACCAATATTGGCTCGTGTGTTAGCTTCTTGCTCCGAGTATCCTCGTTCAATAGAGGAACCATATATTTCATTTCTCTCTATGTTGTACATGGTAAAGAACATAGCAGCTTTGCCACCGGCAGGACCACCAACAACTGTACCTAAAACGGTGGCCGTAGTGGTTACGAGTACGTTAGGGGTGTTCTCTAACAAAGCTCCTACCATGCCATCCATCCAGTTTAGTTCCTGTCTCCATAGCTCAGGAGCATCCTTCTGGTAATGTGCTACTCGCATGTCCCCAGTAAAGAATGCTTTCCTGTCCCTGTATCTATCCGCAGCCTTCTGGGAGAATGGTTCGATGTATCGGGCCAGACCTTCGTTGTATGTAGCAGCCATACTCGACAGCGAACCACGTAAGTTAATCAGCCCTCTCTCCCAATGGATAGCCTGTCTTGTCCAGAAACTTTCCTCATCGGTATCGTTCTCAATCTGGTAGACAGCACGTTCATACTTAAGTCTGCTGTGTTCGTTCTCCAAATGGAGACCGCTAATGTATACTAATTTGTTTTGCTCATCCTTCTCAGGGTCAGTAGATTCAAACAGAGCATCAAAGTATGTTTCCTTAAGTACTTCTCTCTGGTTGCCTCGGCCAAACCATTCATCATCAAAGGTCTTCTTGGCTAAGGTCTTGAGTACAGGGCGGGTCTGTTTCATCAGAGCATCCAACTGTGTCTTGTACTCTGTAAATTCTTCTGTCTCCTCAGTGGCTTGTTCTTCTCTCTGTTCAGGGCCAGCAGTAGGTTCTGGCAGACCTTTACTCTTAGCTAAGGCATCCACTATATCTTCATCAGACATATCAGGATACATAAACTCCTTCATTGCGTCATATACTGAGTAGGCTTTCTCCGGTGTTGTCTTCATAGACTCGGCTATGAAAATAGAGGCAACAGCCTTGTTAGGGTCCCCTTGTTCTGCTGGGAACTTGAAGGACTGAGAGATTTCTTTGGCAGACATACCTGCACCAAACGCCTCTCTGACTGTGTCAGCAGCAGCGGTTGTCCTCTCACCACTCTCATCTTCATGTAATTGAATTAGACTATCTAGTGAGTCGCTCATTCTCTACCCATTCTATAAATTCATCGTCTGTAATTCTACCAGATTCTATATCTTTAATCTTAGCCTTAACTTCTGTCTTAGTAACCTCAGGAAGCTCAACAGGTTCAGGAGGTACTATCTCTCCGGTGAACCATTTAGGTGCAATAACTTCCAGTTCTCTTTCCCAATTTTCATCCTGTAGCAGACTCATCACACCCTGTCTACGTTTACGTCTGACATCTGTACCGGCCTTAAATTTACCTTCTCGATACTTATCAGTGAAATCAAACTCACCTTTCCTGACTTTACGTGACCAGAAGTTCTTCATTATGCCTTCACTGGTACCTTCAAACATACCATTGAGTGTCTTAGTAATATCCTGACGAGGTATGTTTTTGGATACTGCTATCTTAGCTTCATTGATAAGCAGATCATACTCAATACGGAGTTCTGCTTTTATCAATTCTGCTGTATCTACATCATCAAAGGAATTGAGAGTCTTAAACATAGTATTCATGTTGGCTTTAATATGGTCAATGTGAGTCTTGACCTCATCCCGTTTAGGATATATCTGTTCATTCAACGCATTCATTGCTCTAAGTTCATCCACATCTTCTTGGGACATGACTGATCTGGCTTCTAACAGATCGGTATCAGATACAAAGGGGTTTTTATTTCCCAACTTGTTTAGTGTGTCCTTCATCTGAAAATACAGAGGGTGTCGATCAGCAGGGTCAAACACTGTACCCGCTGTCAGCGTATCGTTTACTGCATCAACTGCTGGCTGTAGTGCTTCATCCATATCAGTGATCGGTGGTACAGCACCTCCGTCTCTTATACCATCAAGCATTTGTCCCGACTGTGCATCCTGTCTGGCAGCTACCTGTAGGTCAGCTACTTTAATTTTATTTGCTCCACCTGCTTTAGCAGACTTCATCATAGATAACTTCTGGCTGTTGCTTGAGTAAGGCAGGTTGGGTATCATTTCCAATGCTGTCTCAGGACTAGTCATTATCAGACCAGCTATCGCTTGCTTCTCACCGTTCACTCTGGCATCTTTCAGTGCTTCATCATAGGCACCAGCTAACTTCATTTTCTCGCCGGGCCGTAAGGCAGGGCCAAGACCTTCAATATACTGCTCGTAGTCCTGCTGTGCCTGTGCTGCCTTAACAGAGTCTCCTGCCATTTCAGCGGTGACTTGCTCCCGAACCAATCCTTCCAATACATCTGGTACTTCAGCTAGTGCCATCTCTCTAGTGTTACGAAGTTCCATCCTCTTGATACTGCCATAAGTGCTTGCACCCATGGCAGCTAGTTTGTTGCTAATTATTTGTGAGGCGTCTCTTGACACACCGGTAGCTAGACTACCCTGAGAATTATAAAACTCATTGTATGCTTGGGTGAAGTCTGTAGTCGATGGGTCAGCAGACTGCATCTTCATCAAGAAGTCGGCCTCTTTCATTTTGTAATTAGCCATGGCCTTTGCAACCTGTCTGGTTACATTGACTTGGTGTAGCTTCTGCCCTATCTCCATGATAGCACCACCGACTTTAGCCAGCCCACTATCGGTGTACATACGTGCAATACGAGGGTCCATCTGATGTGCAGACCTTCGGAAGGTAGGAGCAGTTACTTTATTATCCCATAATTCTCTTGACTTAGCCATATTTATACTCCCATTGCTCCACGGATGTTATATGCTCCATTAATACCTGTAGCGATTGCTCCCATCCTAGCTGCACCTGCTTTCTGCTTACCGTATAGTCTTGTCCATCTAGCTTCAAACCTTGCACCTTCTGCTTCGGCCCTGCTCTGACTTCCAGCGATAGTTCCAGACCGCATAAGGTTCTCTCTGTCTGCCGTAGTTTGATATGCAATGTCTCCCAAGACTTCGATGTTAGAACCACCACCAAACCCTGTACCGGACATCCCAATCCTAGCAACCTGCTCACCTTTGAACAGCCTAGCCATACGTGCAAGACGTTGTTCCTCGATCATAGCACTGTCTAAAGTCTGCTGTGCTTCTTTGTCTTTTTGGAGAGCGTTATACTCAGCTATTGAGGCTTGTGCTTCGGCTTGCTGCTCTATCATTGCAGCCTGTTGCATCTGCCCCATGACAGATACCGCCGTCCCGACTATCATCATCAACATTGCCATGAGTTAATTTCCACACAAAATAAAGTTTATCGTTAATCTTTTTACATTCATGGGTTGGAGTGAATCCCAACCACTCTACCATCCGTTGTGCTTCAAGCCACTCAGTATCCACCCAACAAAACATATCGGTAGAACATATATTTTTCAAAATACTGAACATCCCTCTAATGGCTCGTACACCTTCCCTTCGATGTCTAAGACCACCCTTGGATATTCTAATCCATGCCTCTGCATTGTTCTCATCCCAGTATATGAAACCACCGCACCCGATACATCCATTTTTTGTAAAGGCTGAGATAGCCACTCCATCAGTCTCTAATTTTATGGCTATGTCACCGGGTGCTTCTATTGGTTCAAGAGGGTCATCAACGTACCAGTCTATCGCTCTAAATGTATCAAAGTACATTAGATAATCTCCATTTCAAATACCATACATAGTATTGTAGCAGGGTAAGGGTCATTAAATAGTAGCGTGACTCGGCCCTCTTTGTCATATCCCGACTCCGCAAACTTCTCGGTGTCAGCAGCATCCAAAGAATAAGGTATATCCAGATCAACAATGTTCTCTTTGCCGTGAGTTTCTACCCCAGCTTGACCGCCACGAGTTCTTACAGATCGTACCAGAAGACTTATATATCTTTTAATACTTCCCTCTGTAACGACACCGGGCACTGCAAATGCCATCGTCCGTAGCTTGGACATATAAGGTAGTCCTACTGTATACTCTGTATCTGCTGTCAGTCCAATGATCTGTCCATTAGTTATCAGGTAGTCACCAATCTTCTCAGTGTCCAACATGACGGTCACAGTGTGTCCTTCAAGGTAGTGCAGACGAGACAGTGTACCAACACTATCAGTCGTTACCGTTTTAGCACTATCGAGGAACAGTGAGTCTGATAACGCAACGTAGTTTCTGTATGCAAACCTCTCGACATAGTAGTTAGTGATTCCATTAACCTCTCTTTGCACCACCGTCCACACCCGGTCCTCTGTTGAACCGGCTATGACCGCCGATGAAATAAACGGGTGTGTAGGACTATCTACTAAAGCACCTGTGACTATACGTGACCATGCTGATATTTCTTCATCCTTATCATATCTGTATGCACATAGTGTGCCATCCTCCCGAGTAACCCATACAACTGTTTCAGGTGTACCCTGCTTTGATATATCCTTAGCTGGATACTGGAACATGTGCGGTGCCAATCGGTTAGTGTCTGTACTATTATAAGCATCATCAAGATACTGGTAAGACAACATTAACATTTTATATCCCAATCGCTGTGCGTACATCATGCCGCCATCAACTTCTACTGGTTGGATGTGTAACGACCCATTAGTAGAGTGAGGCTTTGCTATATTATCCTTCGGTGTAATTGCATCGTTCCTGTCACTAGCAGACACTATGTATTCTTTTCTGGCTGAACCAACGATCAAACTCTGTGTTGACGTAAGCCATTCGATACTAGATACATCATTATCACTGATCGTAATGTCTACTGCATCACTGTCTGCAACGCCACCGGTATGATCTTCATAGAAGCCTACTCGACTTCCCCACATACCCTGTGGATTGTTAGTTGTACCTGCCCACCATAGACGGTTGCCATAGAATGTAACGCTACGAGGGAAACCTCTATAGTCATTCCATGCACCTTCAGCCCATGCACTTACAGCAACAGACACATCACTCTCTTGGTAGACAGACTTCTTAACTTCAACCGCTACCTGAGAAGTAGAGATAAACGAAGTGATCTTTACGATACCAACATTTATCTGGTTCTGTGCGGTAAATGCTCCCTCTACTGTAGCGTTACTATCAGTCCAAGTATAGAATACATCTACTTCATCTTCTGTGCCGCTCGCTAAAGTAGCAGCAGAGAAGTGTTTGTATTCCTGCCATTGACCCGGTACAGCCCTACGCCATATCTTCGTAGTATAGTTAGGAGTACCACCACTCATTTCAGAACAGTCAAACTGCCAGTCCCCATGTACTCTTATACCTTCGCCCGTAGGCGTAGCGTGAGTATGGTTATCCGCTTCATCAATTGTATTATCCTGACGAGTATGCTCAAGCATCCATAGGCTGCCCACCATTGCTTCTAAGAAGGGGGTATGTCCAACAGCATCTATTGTGCCGGTGTTGCCCACATCATAGTAGTTACCGGACATTCCACCGCTGCCATTTACATACTGGCAAGTCTTATCTTCCTCTATATTAACTCTGAGGAATGGACCACCCACAAAATCTATTTCTTCTATTCTCCAATCCTTATCTGCAAATCTTGTTAGCTTTCTAGGAGCGTGCCCATCATGTGCCAAATAAGTAACATCACCTCTTGATACTCTGTGAACAGAAAATATATCCTCGTCCTCATAAGGAGTAACGATCTCATAAGCATTATCATAAGAACCCCATATAAATCCGTCAGGCTTTGTATTCGGGTCCGGGAAAATTGGCTCTACCAGTAATGTACTAAATGACTGTGTAGAGGTAGCCCAATCATCACCAAAAGAGTTGGTAGCAAAAACACGATAATAATAAATTGTTGCAAGAGCAAGTCCTGTTATCAGGGCATCAAACTCCCCTGTCTGTACCCCTAAGGATGCAGAGTTATCCCAGTTAGCGGGAGTGATGCCTCCATCAGATCGTCCCCAGTAAACTGTTACTGTAGGATTCTCTAAGCCCACATCTGTAACCTCACCGGCTATACGTCCTTCATGTGCATCTATATCTGAGGCAGCAATATTGACTACTACAGGTGCCCCAGTAGGGTCTGTAGTAAAACTCAGTGTTGCACTACCCCAATCATTAGCGACTGAGTTGGCAGCGTATACTCTAAAGTAATGGAGGGTATCTGCTGTCAGTCCAATAATGCTGACACTAAAGTTTCCGTTCTCATCAGGTATAGCAGCTACAAATTCATCCCAACTACCAGCAACTTCACTCTCATCAGTTTCACCATAGTAGACCGTTACCTGAGTTGGCAGTTCATTACCATCATCTGTGATCGTACCTGAAAGTGTGGCTGTAGTCTGAGCTACATTAGTTGCAGCATTCTGTACTATAGTAGGAGCTACGATCTCAAGTGTGTCGAATGTCTCCGAGGAATCAGCCCAATCTTCGCCTCCACTGTTTACAGCGTAGCACCTGAAAAAGTATGTAGTATTGTGTGTAAGATTTCCAATAGGTACATTAAAAGTCCCAAGCACGGAACCCAAATCAATATTGCTATCCCAACTAGCTGCAACTTCTCCTTCATCTGTTTCTCCATAGTATAATGTTACGCTAGGTATCTCTCCACCTGTGTCTGTTACTTCACCGCCCATAATTGCTGTGGTTGCAGTGATCGTAACGGCAGCATCATTCTCAATTACTGGTGGGTCTATTGTAGGCTCTACTGGTGGAGGTACATCACGACCATCAATGTATGCAAGGTCAGCAGCTTGTGTAGCTGACAGCGGAGCGTCATATAATTTAAGGTTATCCATGTAACCTTCAAAGGCTTCTTCATCACTTGGAGTTGTTATTGGACCAGTGTTACCAAAGGTTGCCCAAGCATTCAACTGTGTGAGTCCTGAGTATGCACCTGTAGTAATCACTACACCATCAACGTATAGAGTCCATACACCGCTACCTGTTGGTGTGCCTGTAGCCATACCATCAACATCAATAGTGATACCATTATCCAACCATGTGAATATTATATGATACCAGTCATCAGCAGCCATAGGAAATACATCAGTGGCACTAAAGTGGTTGTCACCCATACCAATTTGAAGGTAGCCATCAGTTATGAAAAGCTGAATAACATTACTCCACTCACCTACAGTATGACCAAACAAGTATCTGTTGGCATATAGTCTGTCAGGGTCAAGTCCCGTTACTTCTGTAGGATATATTGCCATCGCTACAGTACCACGAGAGACCTGCATGTTCTGAGTAAGTGTTTGTATTCCGTCATGCTTATCGGTCATAAGGACTTCACCGGTCTCAGTAAACTCCGTAGCACCATCAACAAAGTTATTGTTCACATTGATTAATGTACCAGCATTTACATTACCTGAAGCATCAGCAGCAGAGTATCCGGTCAAGTCATCACAAGGATAACTAACTGTCAGTCCTACTGTTGGTACAGGTGTTTGACAATCAAGACAAGATGAACCAGCACCCAGCCAATTGAAGCTGCACTGTGCAGCAGTTGTGATTATACATTCTCCGGTGGCAGGATTACAACAAGCTCCCGTAGTAACTACAGCACCAGCGTACTCAAACGGTCCAATGTCATTAGCGACACCGGAAGGTCTACCTTGATGCTGTATGTCATATGCTACTTCTGGAATAGCTGTACCACTGTCTACTGTTGGTGCGGTCTCATCAGTTGGTGCAAAGTCTGCGATAGACGGATTAGCTATTGAACCATTTAGAGGTACACCCGTGAACTCTGGGTCAACTCCTATTATGTCATTGCTTCCTGTTTGATAACCATTTATGTTACCCCAGAGAATATTATAGTCTCCGGTATTTGATGGATTCCATGACGTAGGTTGTCCTGTACCAGTAGTTATTCCTGCCAGTATATTATTGCGTAAGTCCATACCATCATTGGTTTGCTCAATAGCCAGACCAGCATCCTGCACTGAACTGCCTCCAAAGAATCCCCAGACGATATTGTTGTAGAACTTGCAATCAGTTGTCTGGTTCAAGTAACAAGCGTAGTAAGACTGCCCACTATTGTAGAAGATGTTGTTAGCAAAAAACAAACGGTCACAAGTAGCACTATCCCAATTGGCTGTAAACACGCAAGCGTCACTACCGCAATCGTAGAAAAGGTTACCTATGATTTCACAGTCATCACAGTTGTATAATTCTATACCGTCACTGTGTGCCCCTGCTGCACTGTATGCAGTATGAACTCTATTCCATCTAAGATACATATGGTCATTACTGTATGATACGATTATATCATCGTTTGCATTATGTATGGTACTATGTTCTATCCATATATAACTATTGTTCTGTATATTGAAAACAGAAGTGCAGACATTACCTAGTCCACCATTCATACCGTCAAATTCACAGTAATCAAATCGGACATTACTACAACCGGAAATAGTGACTACTGCTGATGCAGGACTTGGGCCGTTGTGTTGTATACGTGTTTGATTAGTTGCACCACCAATAAAATCTATATGTGATGTACTACTAAAGGATATGTTACCCCATTCAGCTCTACCTTCATAGGCTACATTCCATCCTGTCTCAGTGCCATGATCGGCAAGAGTTGCTTTCTTGATTATAATTTTCGTGGTGTTAGGTGCATCATTAAATGTATAGTTGCCAAAATAACCAGCACCTATATAATATGTAGTGCCTCTGGCTAAAACAGCAGGTAAGAATCTGCGGGCATTAGCCCAATCGGAACCGTCATTACTGTCACTACCTGAGCCATTGATAAAGATCGTAGTGATCGCCGGTGCAGCTACTTCGGTACTAAATGTACCTGACGCTGCGGACGAGGAATCATTGCCTACATCATCGTAACTGTAGATGTCGTAGTCATAAGAAGTGTTTGCGGATAATCCTGTATCAACATAGGTTGTACCGGTTATAGAGATTATCAACTGGCCGTCCCTATAAACACGATAACCGATAGGGAAGTCTCCGTCTGCTGCCTGACCACCTGCTGTCCAACTCAGGTTGATCGTAGAATCGCTCTGCTGAGTCGATATGAGGCTTGTAGGAGGAAGTGGGGGCGTAGTGTCCCCGGCACCCTCATCAGGCCATACAGGAGGGTATGCGGCTCTGTAGTTGTTCCACATAGAGCTAACCCATGTTGGATTGTAATGGAGGAATGTACCACCCTCTAAATCCATCCACCTGTCAACATAGTCAAATAGTGCTGGGTGGTTCCATAGATTCTTTACGTTCACTCCTTGTAAACTCATCATGTGCATAGCAAGTATGCCAGCAGCCCATGCAGGAGAGGTGCAACAAAATCTGTAATCAGCATCGTTCTCACTATTAGTGCCGTAGAACCAAACGTCTCTTGACGGGTCTGTAGCATGTCTGATACCCATTTCTGGGAGGCCTATATCGCCTGAGTTGAATTGATTGCTTCTGTCAACATCTGCTTGCTTGACATAGTATGTTTGACTGTCTTCTGCAAAGAACCAGTAATCGGATGGAGCATTTCCGGCTGAGCCACCGTTGTCGTATAAGTGGGCACCAGATAAAATTCCCACACCCATCAAGTCAGCGTTGTCTAAGACAGCACCGGCAAACATGATAGGCAGCTTGGCATTGAAACCATGACCACCATTAGGAGTCCATAGTCCTGCACCCGGAAGTTTGTTAGATTGTAAACTGTATAGGTCAATACCCATCTGTACGATGGCTATTACCAAGTCTCGTTTCTGTATAGCGGAGAAGTCACAGTTAGCAATAAGTACTGCTTCTGATATAGAACCAGAGTTGTTACCACCATAACCTTCGGCACCTTGTGAGCAAGGTTGTAGGGGCGTGACAAGGAACTCGGAGATATGATTAGGCCTAACATCTTTAAAGAGGTTTGTCATAGTGCTAAGAGAGGTCATACCAGCAGACGGTGCAACTCGTGCCAGTCGGTCATACCTGATACCTGATTCAGCACCCATGATAATTTTAGTATTGCCACCATAGCCCGGACGGAAACTGCCAACAGGAGGCGGAGAAGTTACTATCGTTAAAACCGCTGCGTAACTAATCATAGTCTTATGGCCATCTTCCATGTGGGCACCACCGGGACATTGCCCTGTGCCCGCTACTGATAGTAAGGAAGACTCCGGCTGAACTGTTCTTGGTATACTGGTAGCTACATTAAGATTCGATCTATATGTATAAGAAGAATCTCCGTTAGCTGTAACCAGACCTTGTTCGTAACCAGAAGGGATAGTGTTGATCTCTGCACCGTTATGAGAACCATTCCACGCAGGGTCTATGTCAATGATCGTGACTGGACCGACTACCCAATAGTTACCATTACAGTAAGTACCATATTGATACGTATCACCCAGACCTTGCCTAGTAAGTTCTTTGTCAAAGGTCCAAGTGATAGTGTTAGTTGTTAAAAAATTAGCCATACTCTTACGCCCTTAAAGTTAGCCGTGTGTATATTGTATTATAGCCGAGTGAATCGTTATCGGCAAAAGCCCATTCCCCTCTAGCCAATGAGCCAACTGTACCTTCTACCAGCCGAATGGACTGCTCAAACAAACGAGAAGGCTCGACAATACTTGGGTCAGAGCCATCAAGCAAAGCACAGTACCACTCGTCAAAGCCGTTGGCTGACTCAAACCATTTAAAAGTATTAAGACGTACAAAGTCTGTATCATCTATTGGTGTATCAGTTAGTACAGGGCCATCCTCAGTGAAGAATCTCATGTAGAGACTACCCGCTTCAATGATGACAGTATCTTCTACAGAGAATTCAAAGGGTAACAGTTTTGCTTTTGTCTTTGCTTCAGCGACATATTCTAAACCGGGACGCTTCTCTGCACCACCCTGTTTAAGAGGGATGAAGTTAAGCATGGTAGACAACCCATTGAAATACTTTTGGAAGTCTACTCGGCCAGCCATACGCTCTGCAAGTTCACCAGCATTAAGTGAAGTTTGTATAAATCGCTGTGCCATCTTACCACCCCGAATAGAATGTCTTTACTGTTTCAGCAGCCAGTCCAGTGAACTGGGTGAAGAAGTGTTTGTATCCAGCAGTGTCAAGAGCAAGACGGAACATGCGGTTGTTACCGCCACCATCTATCTCTGCAAGTGTGGTTGGCCAGTAGCTATTTGAACCAGCTATAGTGTCTACCCAGACACCTCCATCGGTAGCCTGTTGTGTACCCGCTGTGATTGTACCGGTCCATACCAATACTATATCACCATTCTCTCTGGCACCGAAAAGATATACTACACAGGATGACGCATTCGCATCCATAGTAAAAGCTATCTCAAGTGCATTCTGTCCCGGTGATGGTCTGTAGGCATAAGCAGGTATGTTAGCATACTTCATTGTAGCTGCTGATGCAGATACTAAAGTATCATCTGCTGCTATTGCTGCTCGTGGTGAGGTCCATGCTGCTCTATATGTTTGATTAGCTGCCATAATATCCTCTTGAATCTATAATACTTGAATAGAAAAATTGTTGTGGTTTACCTTGCATTGCATCAATAGCTCTGGAATGCGGAAGGACAAGACTGTGTAGTTCCTCAAGCAAAGCAGTGCGTCTCTCTTGGTCAGAAGTAATTGGTATAACAATCTTTGCTGCAAGGTTTAAAATTATTGCGTTACGTAGATCAACAGACCAAGTAGTAGGGTCTTCTAATTCTTTGACATACTCAAGTTCTATGTAGCCGTAGTCTGCATTCAGTGTAGTCAAGTAAGCTGAATTATCTGTTGCCCATACTGTTGCTGTGAAGGCTGTATGAATTTTGTAAGTTATACTTTCATAAGAAAGATACTGATCTACTTTGTATTCAGTGCCTACAGAGTATGAACCCGGTGTTATCTTATAGTTACCGTAAGCGAAGCCACCCAAAATACGCCAGTTTAATCTTGGTCTTGAAGTGTGTAAAGGCCTTAGGCAATCATCAGGTAGAGAAAATCGGTAGGTCCAAGTGTGCGATGGTACTGTAGAGTCTTCAAGACAGAGGGCCAATTCGGTTGCTTCGTTCCACGCATAGCCACGTATCATTTCATCCCGGGCTTGTTCATAATGTCTATCACAGGTTGAGTATGGCTTTACATCTTGGTCACTGTCATCATTGATTTCTATCTCACCAATAAGATCAGCAGCAGCAGCGTAAATTAATTCGACATCTGTTAGAGCCATAATAGTACCTATAAAAAAAGGGCCACCGGACATTTCCAGTAGCCCCAATTAAGTTTGGCGGGAGTACCAAGAAGGTTACTATTATTCGCCTTCTCAATACTCCCATGTATTACTTCTTAGTCTTCGTCAAGATAAACGGTTGTTACACTGATAGAATCATCAATGCCAGTATCCTGTGCAGCAGTGATGAGGGATACTATACTGTCAGCGGTTAACTTAGTCCCTTGGAATACTTCAAGGGCAGGGACGAACTCTGAACCTGCATTGGTCATAGCGGCGGTTGTTGCACCAGCAGTTACTCCACCAATTTGAGGGATGACTGTTACTGCTGCCCCTTGAGCTTCCCATGAGATAAAGAAACCAAGGACTCTACTGCCCTTTGGCAAAAGACCAAATGAGATTACAGAGGTTGCATCATATGCAGTGTCAGACGAAAACTCGTCATACATACCACGAAGTTTACGCTGACTTGCATCAGGGTAACTCTCAGCAGAGGCTTCACCCGCTACGATCTTAGCGGTTTTGGTATACTCTGTTGCTTTGAGTAAAATACTTACGGCCATGAAAGGCCTCCTTTCTTAGATACATTCAATTTTCATTACACGATCTTCATCCATACGGATTGCATTCATGCCCATCTGTACTGCGATCTGATGAACGTCAAGTCCCTTACGAGGCAGACGGTCAATAGCAAATCTAGGTGCTGCATGTGCTGCATAGAGGATACCTTCTGGAACCCATACTGGAAGTTCATAAACATTGGTATCACTATCAACATCATTGGTTGTACCCAATGTGATATTGTAGTCGATCACAAACGTCCAACCACCCCAAGTCATGCCCGGGATTGTACCCGCAGCCAGTGCCTTGTAAGGTGATGTATCAATGTTCTGTGTCCTCGCATCGAAGATCAGGTCATTGATCTGTTTATGAGTCACGCCAATATAGCGAGGCCCGTTAAGGTTTACATGCAACTCACCAAACGCACGAGTAGCCATCTGCAACTTGTTCAGTGTCAGACCACTAGAAGTTCCACTGGCTGCAAAGTCTTCGTCAGCCAAGTCATGAACAAGTGTTCTTCCACCAAGTTTTACAGGGCTAATCAAAGCGTTACTGTAAACATATGTGTCATCGCCGGGCTGTTTTCCACCCTTTACATCCTTGAAGAAGCAGCCATGGATTACATCATTTTTCAGACGAACTACACCCTTAGCAAGTGCCTGAATGTAGTCACCTGTTGGGTCAGTATGTTGCATGATTGCATCTTCGTTATCCACAAAGATACCCTGTCGATACCACTCAGGGAATATCCAACGCCTATTGTGAACCATGTCATCAATAGGAATATCCTCGTACCGGTTTTTCTTCTTCTGAAGATCAATAGTCCCCAAGAAATCGTATGACAAATTCTCACCACGGAGTTGATCTTGACGAGATTTACCCGCATAGACATCTTCCATTTCCTGAAGAATATGTTCAAAGCCCGGAGTGTATGCATTTACAAATGCTTCTGGATAGCCACGAGTATCATTCGTGTTACCATTAAAGTCAGCCATAATAAAACTCCATAAATATTATTTACATTAAATTCGATTGGGCTTATCCATACGTGGGGCCTCAGTACTGCGGTGAAGGGGCTATTGCTTATCCTTCTTTTTGTAAGATCAATGTTTGCCACTCTTTGAACACCTTCTGATGTTCTGGGTGCATTGGGTCTAAGTATGCCGGGTTAGTTCTTATTGCTGCAAGTTGAGCCTGTCGGCTTTCGTTAGACCTTGTCGTGCCTCTCGGCATGGGGTCTTCCACAAGTTTGTCAGCTAAACTACCAAGCACATCTAAAATCTCTGGGTCTTGCATGAGTCCTTTATCTTCAAATACGTCAGCCAAGCTGCGTGTGTCGCTTACTTTGTAAGCCTCAGCGTATCCCAAAGCCTTCTTTGTATAATCGTTATATTCGTCTTCTGTATTAAATCTCCCCCTAATAGCCTTTTGTGCGTCATCAGTATTCTTCTGAACCTGACTATTATAGTTATCCATAGCTGCATTTGAAGCGTCAAGCTGGAATCTGACAGTTTTTGCAAAGGCATCCTGACTCATACCCTCTTTGTAAGCGTATTGCCTATAAGAGTTTAGGAGTTCATCAGGTACATTTACATCCTTCTCTGTCTTTGTAAACAAATAATCGTTGGCTGATTTGGGTCTGCCACACCTGTCAGCAAAATTATCGAAACTTTCCTGATTACCTTCAACTGGCAAAGCAACCATATTATCTGTGTTAGGCATACTGCCCAACTTAGATTCCATTTCCTGATAGGAGACTGTCATAGAACTCAAGTCTTTAAGACCCTTCTTTTCTACAAAGGTTCTTACTGCCTCTGGTGCCTTTGCCATATCACCAAATGTACCACCATCATCAATCCAAGGAGTATTCCCATTTTCTTCACCGCCGTTATTGTTGTTTTCTTCGCTCATTATCTTGCCTCAAATAGTTGTTAATATGCTGGTAGACACATTGTTTACCGGCTTGAACCAATACTGCATTAGGGTCAGGGTGTTCTATATTGTCCCTGATAACGCTGTTATCTATGTTACATCTTGCTCTTAAATCAGCTAAGACAAACTGCCCTGCGGGAGATCGAAAGACCTCCCCATAGGCAAGAGCGAGTTTGTATTCCTGCTTTCTAAACGTCTCCTCGTCTTGAGCCATCTTAACCTTTTCTTCTGTACTTAGTTCAAACTGGTCGCTCATTTTAAACCTTTCTACATCATTCCAGCTAACTGTTCTAGGCCACCGGCATCAGCAACATTCTTAAATGCCTTCGACCCCTTTTCCATAATCTCTGCTTGCTGTGGAGCTTGTTCCATCTGTTGACGACCCTGACGAGTTGCATCAACTATTGCCTTATCTAACAGCAAGGTCTCTGGTACTCCATGTGCCCTAGCATCATGTTTGAATGCTTTATCCATATCAACATTATCGAAGATAGGTTTTATTTCCAAATATGGTGCCCACTTAGCCATGACTGAACCAAGAGCATTAGACTGCATAGTAGACATGGCCATAGCCAATCTACCTGTGTAAATTATCTCGGTCTTTAGGCCCTCCGGCTTAGGTTCTATAATACCATGCCGAATAAGCAGTTTACCAACACGCTCAATCAGTGGGTCTGTCAGTTCACCCTTCTGTCCGTTAATAGCCGGAGACAGGAGAACCATCTTTTCTTCCATCCTTGCGTCTACTTCGGTCGCTGTCATATTACGATAGTGAGCGAGTACATCGAACAAGTCGTTGAAGAATCCCCTCTCAATAATCTCGGCTTGCTGTGCCAACATGTCAGCATTAAGCTGGGAGTTGATACCAGTCACCAAAGGCCTCGGTGGTTCCGATTGAGGTGTCCCATATATAATAGCCCCGGGAGAAGTAATAGGTTGTCCTATCACGCTCTCAGATGTCATCCACCAAGGAGGATTATGGGCACGTTCAGCAGATTCGATAAAGACCTTACGCATCTTATCATACATCTTGATCTCTGGGAGCAAGAAGTGTGAAGGACTTCTACCCATGATTTCTCCGGGTACAGTCGTGAAGCGTACTACAATATATGGCTGTTCATGGAACCCGCCAGTACTGACAATCTTTTTATCTGACTTGTTCATCCATACTGAAACGAATGGGAATGAACCCACTTTAAATCTGTCATGCCTATCATTTGGATAGACACAGTGAACAAACTCGAATTGCTTACTTGAGTATGGATTAACTAGACGTTCCTGATCTATGGTCTTACCCATAGGGACTCGACCAAACTGTTGTTCTGCCTGTCTCGCTGTGTACCACTTGGTCCTAAAGACAGAATCTATCTCTCCGCGGTTGTTGACCTCAAAACTCACACTATTCAAAGCATGGTTCTCAAAGACCAAACCATTATCCCACATTACAGATATGCATGCTGTACCAAAGATACATAAGTTCTGTATACAAGAATACATTTCTCGCTGGTAGTTACTATCCCATAGAGACTGATGGACACGGACACTAAAGTTACTGAGCCACAACTTGACATCAGTTAGTTCATTGACTTCATCCTCAGACGCTCTGACTACGAACCAGTGTTGTCCCACCGGCATAAGGTATGCGTACACACCAGCAGCCATGCGATTAGCAGCAAGAGCCGGTACAGCAGTAAAGATGTTTACTGTCCGTATCTGGCCTTGTGCTGTAGGCTTTGTGACAACCATGTCCTGTGCAGCGGGCATAAGATACATGGCTATCTCGGCCAGTACGTTCTTATACTGGTCACACTGTGCCTTAGCATCTGTGATGCGGGCCAAGAGTTCTTCCTCTTTAGTATGTCGTTTAACTACAACCATTGTTATCCCAGTCTATCTGTAAGTGCTTTATCTATACCTGCAAAAACATTGCCACTTCTTCCCGGAGGGATTCTTTTACGTTCACCCTTCTTGGCTTCACCAGCAGTCTCAACTATCCGGCGGGGTTCCTCAGACTTCTGTTGTTTCTCGACAGAGGGGGTTTTAGGACCGCCCCCTCCACTGAAAGCTATCAATAAAAATTCAAACATCATTACTCCTTATGCTGGGATGTACAGTACTACCAATTGACCAACAAAGTTACTTGAACTTTGGTCGGTGGATGACACTAATGTGATGTAGCCATCAGCAGCTATTGTTACAGGACCATCACCAAGCAAGGCACCAACATAGGTTGGTTCAGTTGCATCGGTTACGGTTTCTGCCGTTCTGAATATACTAACAGAATTACAATCAGCAGCCTCTATAAGACCATTGGGGTCTGCTGAACCAACAGCAGCAGCGGCATCAAGGCCAATGTCCAATGTACATGCACCACCAGCAGCAGTACCTACATACAGTATGATGTCCAGAATACAGTCTCCCGCATTCATAGCAATCGCTGTGGCCTGTGCCCCACCACTAAGTAGTGCTTCTAATTGAGTGGTTGCCAAAACCTTGGCTGCTACTGCACCTACTGTAAGGCCAGCGACAACCGCACTACCTAACTTGGCTTCTGTTACAGACGAACTAGCCAACTTAGCGGCACTTAATCCACCATCCTTCACACTTAGTGTACCATTCTTATTAAGTTGAATAGTACTATCATCATTTGCTCCAAATCCAAACATGTCTGACTCCTATTAAAGATAAAATTCATTCTTGGCCTGAAGCAGTTTGCTACCGGCGTTTACGTTACGTGTTACTTCATTTACTTGGGAAGCTGCCAATAAGAAGTATAAGCTAGCGTGGAAAAAGTGATCTGGCTTATTAGCCAACTGTCGGTATCTATACTTCGATAGACCTGATTTTTCGTCTTTTTCCAGTACCTTAACTGTGTTTGTCATTTCATATGCAAATTCCTCAATTTCAGGGCATCTACGTGGAATTATAAACTGCCTGTCAGTAATGGCATCGTGAGTCTTATCACACCACTTTGTACGGCCAGAGGTGACTGTTCCCTTTTTAGGTCCCTTTTTATTCCATACTGGTTGACCACCCATAAAATCGTTATATCTGTTAAGGAATATCCCATACTTCTCTGCCTTCTGAAACTCCTCAACCATATGGATTTCTGGGTCATGGTCTATTACTGCAAACTGGACATTCATTCTTTCGGCTACATCATGTAGTTCATACTGATCTTTCGCCCGTCCAACTTTCAATATCTCATACTGCTTTGGTCCTATCTTGATTCCTATAACATAGTGGAGTACTTTACCAATATCCACGCCCATTATAGTCCTCTCGGTACACGTACTCATCTGAGTGTGCATACCCATGCAGGAGTACACATCCTGAGTCGTCAGCTTGTGTTCTGCGGTGATATAGGGCAACCCCAGTACTGTACGGTAGAACTCCTCTAAAGTCCACTGGTAGGCCTCTGGGTCGTGCCACTGCCTCAGCATCAAAGCAAGGTCACGGTTAGGGTTAAGCATCTGAGAAACCCAGTATCCTACTACTGTCTTATCTGGATATTTTGGTACCCACCTTGAACCGGGTGCCCAAGGTAGTATAAACTTCCTGCAATGCTGACAAGCTATATGGCCTATTCCTTCGTGGTCAAGTATAATTGCTCTGTCTGCATCCTGTATAAATTCATCTTCTGCACAGGTCTCGTGACCACATGCTCCACACTTGATAAACCACTGCCTTTGGTCACTAGCTTGGTAAATGGTATCTAAACCATCACCCGGAATCTTGGGTGTGCCAACGTCAGTTCGTCTGTTAATCGTAGAATTACCAAGTCGTTGATTAAGCTGCTTGGCCATGTCTTCATCAAAGATAGCTCTTTCATCGAGAATAATCCAGTCAGCAGGTGTTGATCTAGCCGCACTACTATCTTTTGCCTCACCACCGACTCGGAGTCCTGCACCTGCCCCTAGAAAATAAATATTTGTTTTTGCTATTCTACGGCAGTCATTTCTGTTTGTGCTACCAAGTTCTGCTTTAACATGTGGGTTCTCATCAAGAAAATATTGGAATCTTCCTGTCGAGAAAAGGTCCACTCCAGTTCGTTGAGGGAAGTAGAAGATAACTCCTTGAGGGTATTTGTTATAAATTGCTCCATGTACAGCCTCAATAACTTTCCCGATTGTCTTACCTACCTGAGAACCGGTCTGAATAACTTCATTATTTTTCTTCTTGCCATCCATCGTATAGAACGATAGAAGCTCCTGTTGATACGCCCGAGTCTCAAGTTCGTATGGGTGGCCATCCAATATAAGATTGGTATAGTGTGCCCAAGCTGCTGCCGAACCTGCGATTAGTTGTTCTTGACTTAAACTCATTAGTGTATCATTTCAATATAGAATGTAATGTCTTCAAGTATTACTTCTTTGTTATCTACTGAACCTGTGGCCCATAGCTCTACTGTGTCTCCAGCTTCTAAATAAACGTGGCCTCCACCAGAAGCAGCACCGACATCACCAGCACCACCTGATAGCCTTCTATGTGCATGGATATTTAAAAATTCTACAGTCCCATTATTTGCATACATAGTGAGGTTCACTGTATGTGCCGTTCCTTCATTATTGGATACATGGCAATGGAATGTCGCTACATAGATTCCGGTCTTTAAAACAGTTATATGGCCTTGTGTATAATCAGGTGTTGCGTTCTTAGATAACCCATTGGTCTCCCAACTAAGTACCTGTACCGGTGGTGTTATAGATATCTCTAATGGCGTTTCATTATCATCAAAAGCAATCTCACCATAAACAGGTTGTATGAAATCATATCTACCTCGCATTATCTACGCCTTAAAAAGAATATACCTGTTGTTCCGGTTACTACCAGTGAACCTTCATACTGTGTGCCATCTGCACCATAGAAAGTACCATCACGTACATCAGCTACACTAGCCGGAGCAAATGTACCTGCCTGTCCACCAACTGTATCTGTGTTAAGTACGTTACCCACATCAGGTAAGTCGGCAGATAATGGTCCCCAATTTGAAAAAATTCCAATCATGTTTATTCCTCGTATGTTATTAAGATTCTAATAGTGTCACTTAATATTCGCTCGCTATTGGTTGCAGATAAAAACACTACTACCCCTGAAGATGTGTGATACGAATAG
>SDBS01000915.1_pt1 | contig 29654 bp, 25 predicted proteins | sample 2277091 | NCBI WGS metagenome assembly SDBS01 (sample SAMN10404972, study PRJNA504765) | marine sediment metagenome | isolation source: marine sediment core GS10_PC15, 163 cmbsf | place: Arctic Ocean: Southern Knipovich Ridge | collected 2010 | reverse complement strand
TCAATATTAACCAAAATGAGTAACTTTCTAGCGGATTTAAAAATCCTTTTCGTTTAAAAGCCGAAATCTTTGAAAATTGATCTAAAATCTATGATAAATTTCCCTTATCTGATTATTTGGGAACACAAGGAAATCGGGAGAAGAGACATTGAAACCTGTGTGGCGCCAGTTCAGGATCTTTTGCACGAGTTCCAGGTTGATGAGTCCTTCGTGCAGGTGGGAGTGAAGATTGATTTTTGACCCAAACGATTGGATGACGGCAATATATACGAGATATTATTGTTTTGTGAAGCGGAGGTTTCGGACGCGGCCTCCCGTCACCAGGAACCCGTTGATGCTGTTGGTGTTATCCCGAGTGAAGTGGACTTTCCTGAAGAACCATTCTGTCCCGGAATAATAATCCGGAGTGATCGCTGTTAAGGGGAAATCGTCATGTTTCCGGTGTGTAGCGATGAGGCGGCCTTCATCAAAAACAATCCTGTAAAAGGTCTCGAGTTCACGGCTGTAATATTCTCCGGTGTATTCGGCCAGCTGTTCCGAAGTGAACTGGACAGGCAAGATTTTTATCCCTTCGAGTTCTCTTCCGTTGTCCCGGATTGTGATTTTTGTGATGTGTCCGACGTTATTGATTTCGAAAAAGATTTCGAAATTTGCATTGCGCCTGAAAAACAGCCTCTCTGATTCTGCATAGAGGACATATTTGCGTCCGCCTGTTCCCTGGACTGTCAGCTGTTTGTCTTGTTTTTTTATTGTGAGCACATAATCCGGCCGGATCTGATATTGGCCTTCATAAAATTCAAGAATTTTTGGATCGAGAGCGACACTTGTCCTTTCGACTTTCTTTTTTGGGGATTTTTTCGCTTTGGTTTTTTTTGATAAATAGATATCGGCCACCTGCATAGCCAGGCGGTTTGTGCTGATGGCGGAGAGGTTGGAGAGTACGATGACGGCAAAATCCTCTTCGGGAAACCGCACGACCTGGCTTCTAAATCCTGCATCCGAGCCGCCGTGACCAACAGTTTTAAGTCCTTTGTACTCTCCTATTGACAGCCCAAATGCATAATTGATTTTTTCGCCGCTGTTCAGTATCCCTTGTTCGTGCATCTGCGTCATAACCGCATCATTGGCGATGACTTTGCTTTCGAAATTCATCACCCACTTGGCCAAGTCCTCGACCGTCGTAAAGAGGCTTGTGGCCCCCACGTTAGCAAAACTCAACACCCTTTTTCTAAATCCCTCTCCTTGAGGAGAATAGGAATAAGACCTGTTTTTTACGATTTGTTCATGATTTTCATGAAAATGTGTGTGGGTCATATCCAGAGGAGTAAAAATGTTTTCTTGTGTCCAGTCACGGAAGGGTTTTTTCGTGATCCTTTCGACGATTTCGGCCAGAAGAGTAAAACCTGTGTTGCAGTACAGGTATTCCTCTCCGGGATCAAAGTTGAGATCTTTCTGGCGCCTGACCATTTTGAGGATGTGATTTTTTGTGATCACGTCATCCAGCCGCCATCCGGCCATAGCCAGAAGTTCCCACTGGTCCCGCAGACCCGAGATATGGTGGATAAGGTGACGAATCGTTATGGTTTTCCCGAAATCGGGAATTTCAGGGAGGTGGAGGCGGATATCGTCATCCAGAGAAAGTTTTCCCGATTCGGCCAACATGGTTATAGCAAAAGCCGTAAATTGTTTTGAAACAGAGGCAACATGAAAAACGGTTTTTGGTGTAATTGGAATATCGTATTCTAAATTTGCCGAACCGTATCCTTGTGTGTAGACAACCTTTTTTCCTTTGACAACCGCAAGAGCGGCTCCGGGTGAATCGGATTTATTCCAGTTTTCAAAGATTTTGTCGATCTTGGTTTGTGTTTTACTTTTTTCAGTAGGAGAGATAGTTTTTTTCAGGAAAAAAGAAAGAAAGACAACGCTGATGATGAGCAGCAGAATGAAGAGAGAACTGCGTTTCATGGTTTTCTCCTTAACAGAAAGGTTTCCACTCTTTTAATAGGTGATCCAGTCGATTGTTTTAAGAAAATTGAGGTACTTGAGGAGGTTGTCGAAATCCATGTCTTTTCCCGATTCGGCCATCACACAGCTGCGGATTTTTGTCACCGAACGCCGGCCGTTGATGTAGTTGAGTATGGATCTCTGTAGTCTGCGGTCTACCTTGAGTTCTTTGTTGAAGTCGGGATTGTCTTTCATGAATTTAGTGTACTCCTCTGTCTGGTTGGGATTGAATTTTTGGCCCTTTACATCCGGGAGAAGAGTTGGAATCATCGTAAGATATGATTTTTCTAAATTGGTGATTTTCGGTTCTTTAGGAATTTCAGCGCCCAGTTTTTGAGCTTGGAAGCGGCTGTATTCCATCAGTTGATTTCTCAACGCCGTTTCGTACTGCTTCCACTGCTGGAGATGGCCTGCGATGAGATGCTTGGCTTTTTCGGACCCGGTGAAGATGTCTTCTGTCGTTTGGACGGCCTCTAATTCACGGCTGCAGGCAAAGCTGATGAGATTAAGGGCTTTGAGAGTTGATTCCTGAAGAGTTTTGGCTTCTGCATGATTGATAAGCTTCATGGCTTGAGAGAGTTCCTGCCTTGCGACACGTTCGTATCCGAAATCCGAGACTTCATCGAGAAGGATTTCTAAAACCTCGTCCGTGCAGTTGGCGGTGGCCCAGGCCATAGCGGCTCCGATAAAGGCCATTCTTTTGAGTTGAGTGGGATCGGATTTGTCGGGAGTGTCGGTGTCGGCATGATACCACTGGTCAGGCCAGGCACAGAAACTGACCCCCGGTACGGCAATGGAAGGATTGTTGAAACAGATATGGTCGCTCCCTCCTGAAGGGCTTTGGAGGTCATACCGGAAGGCGTCTCGTGAACCGTTTTTCTCCCATATGGGGAACGGAAAGATCTGCCCGTACCGGCTTCGCGGAGAGCCGGGAAGGTACACAATATCGTTCATGCGCCAGACATAATTGCATAGGGATTCGCTCAGTCCGTCCTGGTAGCTTGGAAGATGGTTAGTGCTTTCACTCATTGTCAGAATAGCGTTATTTTTTCGCAAACCTTCGCCTACCATATCCATATTGATGTTTGTGCTGATTTTTTCCGCAAATCCGGGATGCTGCGTAAAATGCTCGTATGTGCCCGATATCTCATTGGGCCAGAGAAAATAGATCGTTCTTCGCGGTTTAGGGAGGGAGCCGTTTTCGATGAGTTTTGTCAGGGTTCTTAAAATTTCCAGCTGCACCACACATCCGCTCATATTGTCGTTGGCCCCTCGTTTAGTGTATCCCTCATATAGGTGTCCGGAAAATATGATCCCTTTTTTATCGGGTTCAGTTCCAGGAATCCAGGCGAAGACGTTCTCGATTTTGCCCGGAAATTTTTCGATCCGAGTTTTTCCGCGAACAGTGATTTTTCTTCCCTTTTCTACGTCTTCAAGGAGTTGTGTCCACTGCCGCCAGGAGATCGTAAACCCGAATTTCAAGTTGTTCATTCCTGAGTATGATCCCCCTGAATAGACGACCTGATCAGGATCAAAATAGCGGTCCTGGGCTCGAAAGGAAATGACACCTTTGACTCCTGCTGCATCCAGGGCTTTTGCGAGACTTCCTCTCGCATGGGACCACATCAAGGCGATCTTCCCCTCGTATTGTTCCTGGATCCCGGCTTCTTCCAGTGCTTTTATCTCACTTCCCCGGAGAGGGGGAATATAGATAAGATCCCCGGTGATATCCACAGATGAAGATCCACTGGCCACAAGGGCGGTATCAGCCTCTAGGCGGGCGACAAGTTTTTTTTCGGGTTTGACGATCCAGAATTCTCCCTCAAAAGCATAGCTGAATTCCCTGTCGCGTTTGAATTGGTCGATGCGGATGGTCTCGATCCCGTAACTCTGAGCGATGTCAACCATCTTTTTAGATTCATAAAGAGTGCCTGAAAACTCTGACGCATCCCTGATCCACGGTGCACCGGCAAGAATCACTTCATTATTGAAGATGATCTGTCCTGAGACTTCGTTGACGAGGATGTTGAGGATGTCCTGAGTTAGTGGAGTTTTAAAGGGACTTTTGGACTGACTGTGCCCGAATGGAGGTACCAAAAACAAACACAATGCCAAAAATGGGATTAGGATGGTTTTAATTTTCATATACAACTTCCTTTTTTGTTTGAAAAAGTATTCTATTACATCGATTCAACCTAACGTAGATTTGATTGAGGTCAGTATAGATTATGTCTTTTTCATGTTGGTTTGGATCAGCTGCTTCAGCATATCTCTATCCATCGGTAGATCTTTGTGTGCCTCTTCCACATGTTTGACTCCTTCAGCAAGAATAAGCTCACAGGCTTCGGCCTCTGTTTCGACATCAACGTTCATATCCTTACCACACAAAGGGCATTTCATTTCATAAGCCATAGAATTGGTCTCCTTTTTTCAGGTTTTTCAAACTTCAATCATACTATTATTTTTTCGATCAATTGTCCACAGAGAAGGACAGAGTAGCTGTGGTTTGTTGGTTTTTGTAGGAGAGGAGAATTGGCATGATATTTGCTATAAGTATTGAATTGTGGCAATATTTTTTTGGAGGTCACCATAATGATAAAGAGAGTACTTTCTCGAGAAGATAGACTTATATCAAAATTTCTATTATTCGGTGTTCTCGGTCTGATTATGAGTTTTGTCTTTGTATCCTGCGAAAAATATGAGATCAAAAGCCGGTGGAGGGACAGAGATATTGATGTGGATGGGCGGAGTATGGATTGGTTGGATACCCTCACATATGTCGAAGAGTTCAATGTTTCTGTGGGGATAGCCAATGATACTGACTATCTTTATATCTGTGCGGTGGTGGAGAATCCTTTCGTTCGGATGCAGGTGATGAGGCAGGGATTGACCGTCTGGTTTGATCCGAAAGGAGGGAGGGAAAAAGCTATGGGGGTCAGGTTTCCCCTTGGATCTCAAGGGAAAAGAGAGCCGTCTGCTGAATTTGGAGAAGAGCCGGATATAGATAAACTTCAGCGCATGTTTTCGATGTCCTTCAATGAACTGGAAATTCTGGGGCCTGACCGAAAGGAAGTGCGGAGGATGAGAAAGGCCGAGGCAAAAGGGATTGATGTGGCCACGAGTTTCTCCAGCGGCAAGCTCGTCTACGAACTTAAAATTCCTCTTATAAAAAGCTCGGATCGGCCTTATGCCGTCAATGTTCAGCCTGGAACCTCATTTGGGATTGGAATCGAAACCAGCTCTCGCAGAGATATGGGACAATCTCCCCGGAGAAAAACCGGTGGCATGGGGAGATATGGGGGAGGAGGAAATCCCGGGATGGGAGGCCGTGGGGGAATGGGTCAAATGCCTGGAGGAGGACGCCCCGGGATGCCGAAAAACCTCAAACTTTGGCTCTCCGTCTCATTGAGTCAAGAAAACAGTTCTTTTTATATAATTCCTTGAAAGGCCGTGATCTTTTTCGGTTAATTTTCGTATTATAGAGTGAGGAGAAGAACAAAACATGAAAATTTTATTCTGGTTTATTCTTTTGGTCCTCTGTTGGCCTCTTGCACTTTTTGCCCTTATTCTCTACCCCATTATCTGGGTTCTTTTGATTCCTTTTCGCCTGATAGGGATAACGGTCACCGCTGTTTTGGATCTATTTAAAACCATTATCTTTCTGCCTGCAAGAGCACTAAAAGGATTGAAATAAGGATCATCTCCAAAAGAGTTGGTTGGCTCCTCGAACCCTAGAATCCTTGAACCTTCGAACCCTTTTTTCAAAATTGTTTCTTTGACATCCATTTTTTCACTGTGATATAAGCTTCTAGCAGACAGACATTTTAATCACTTATGAAGAGGAGGGCATTTATGAGGAAAATATTTGTATTATTTTTAGGAATTCTGCTCGTCCTGCCCTTATTACAAGGAGCGGGAGATGGAAAGGTTAAACAGATCAAGGCTCTTGGGAAATATGATTTTTTCCATTACTATGACTACGCTGAGCTCACAAATTTCCTGAAAGACATCCATGCCGCTTTTCCTCAACTGACAGAGCTCCAATCACTGTGCTCCTCTCAAATGGGCCGGGATGTTTGGATGCTTGTCATCAACAACCCAAAAACAGGAAATCCTGAAGATAAACCGGGCTATTTCCTCAACCAGATTCATTCCAGTGAAGTTATCGCGTCTATGTCGTGTGTCTACACCATCTGGTATTTGCTCGATAACTACGGAAAAGACAAAAATGTTACTAAGATTGTCGATGATCTTGTCTGGTACATTGTTCCCCGGCTGGATGTGGATGGGGCGGAAGCCTATCTGACCGGAAAACCGGCCGGCGATGATCCCAATCCTGTGGATAATGACAATGATGGCTTGTTTGACGAGGATTCTCCCGAAGATATTGACGGAGATGGATTTGTAGTCCAAATGAGACAGAAGGATCCCGAAGGGAACATGAAAATATCGGATAAGGATCCCAGGATTTTGGTCAGGAAAGCCCCTGATGAAATCGGCGGGACCTATTATAAGACCTACAGTGAGGGACTCGATAATGATGGAGATGGTAAGATCAATGAGGACAGTTTCCGGATGAGGTTTTTATCCAACCGAAATTACCCTGGAAACTGGAGGCCTCAGACCATCCAAGGCGGTGGAGGGAATTATCCAATGGAAGAAACCATCACTAGGGCAGAGGTGGACTTCGTAGCCAATCATCCCAATATTGTCCTCTATCTTCAGCATCACTGCTGCGGACGTGTCATCCTTCGTCCTCCGACGACTATGGCAGATAAAGACTTTCCGAATCAGAAAGATTTGAGACTATTCCAGGTCATTGGAGCCAGAAGCCTCGAATATTCCGGTTGGGACCTGGCCACCTCTGTGTTTCATTGGAATTATCCTTCCGGCACTGGAAACAGAAAAACCACACAGATCTACCGGGATAAGGATGGAAATATCAGAAACGCTCCCAAGGGGATGTATCCTGAGGTGACAAAGACGGATATAAATTTTGATTTCTGTGGCTGTGAGGACGACGAGTCATTTGACCGCGGCTACTTTGCCTGGGGAAGCTCACTGGAAACCACGTATAATCTTTTTGGGATTTTTTCGATGGCCGATGAACACTGGGCCGCTCCGGATTACAATAAAGATGGACGGGTTACGGATGAAGAGCGGTTCAGGTGGAATGATGAAGAGATGGATGGGAAATTGTTTATCGACTGGCATCCCTTTGATCACCCCACACTCGGTGAGGTGGAAATCGGCGGATGGCGGAGAAACAGGACGAGTCCTCCTGAGGGAGAGCTGATACAGAAGGAATGTGAGATGGGAAACAACTATACGATCTATCTGGCCACTCTAGCCCCAAAAGTGCAGATAGCGAAGGCGGAAATCACAGATAAAGAGGGGGGGATTTTCCAGGTAGACCTTGAGGTTGATAATTTAGGTTTCTTGCCTACGGCTACGGAACAGGCTTTGGCTTTGAGAATCGCCAAACCCGTGCTTCTCGAGGTTGAACCCGGTGAGAATGTGGAGATTATCTTCGGCGAGAAAAAAGCCGATCTCGGCCAAATCCAGGGATATTCATCGAGTAAAAAAATCACATATATTCTGCGTGTGAAGGAAGGACAGCGGGAACCTGTTTTGAATGTGTCCGTAAAATCTCAAAAAGCGGGAAACGATATAAAAGAGATTATTATCAAGTAGTGTTTTCCTGTAAACGATCTTAACTTTATTTTTTTTCGGCCATGTCGGCATCTCTTTTGGCCTTGAACTCACTCCCTTCTTTCCAATTCGGAAAAGAGGATTCCATGCTCAGCCTGTATCCGATCTTAAAAAGAAGCTGCAAATCTTCGATAGCACCGCTGAGATCCCAGTTCGGGTTATATTCATCAGAGGGCTTGTGGTAATTGTTCTTGTTGTACTCGTCCCTTTTGGCCAGGGTCCATTCTTTCCCGTGCTCCACATGATCGATCCCCATACTCGTGTAGAGAGCGGGCACTCCCTGTTTGGCAAAGGGAAAGTGATCGGAGCGGTAGAATGATCCTCGTTCCGGTTTGGGATCCGGCATGACCGTCCGGTTCTGTGCGGCCGCCTCCTCCATGACGTAGTCATCCAGTTCGGACTGCCCGAAACCAATAACCGTGATGTCTTTCATCCGTCCGTAAATATTGAGGGAATCCATGTTGATGGAGGCTACGGTGTTTGTCAGAGGATAGATGGGATTGGCCGCGTAGTATTTCGAGCCGAGGAGTCCCTGTTCCTCTGCGGTCACGGCCATAAAGGCGATCGACCGGGCTGGAGGTGTCTCCAACTTCAGGAATGCTTCGGCCAGTTCGATCAGAGCGGCTGTTCCGGTTGCATTGTCCAGAGCGCCGTTAAAAATCTGGTCGCCCTCAAGGCTGGGGTCCGGGGCAAAGTGGTCCCAGTGAGCCGTGTAAATGATCAGTTCCTCGGGCCGTTCGGAACCGGGAAGTAGGGCGATCACGTTGTGGGAGCGGGAGTACTCAATAGTGTTGGATAGGATCAAGTTTGCCTTGAGTCCCATATTAATGGCAGAAAATCCTTTTTGTTCGGCGTTAGTTTTCAAAACGTTGAAATCGAGTCCGGCTTCTTTGAAAATTGCCTGAGCCGTCTGCAAGGTGATCCAACCCTCCACGGCACATCGAGACATATTGTTGTCCGGGCTTTCCATAAGGAATTGAGGTCCGGTCCAGCCATTGTGCACGACATCCCACCCATAGGCGGCGGGTTCTGTTTCATGGATGACGAAAGCACCGGCGGCTCCCTGGCGTGCGGCTTCTTCGTATTTGTATGTCCAACGGCCGTAATAGGTCATGGCGCGGCCGTTAAAAAGATCTGGATCTTGGGTCGCAAATCCGGGATCATTCACCTGAATGACGACGGTTTTTCCCTTCACATCGATGCCCTCATAGTCATTCCAGCCGTATTCCGGAGCGACAATGCCGTACCCGACATAGATCATTTCGGAATTTTCAAGAGAAACCTCATCGACAAATTGCATTGTTGTGCTCACAAATTCATCACCGTACTGGAATTTTTTCGAAACGTTGGGACCCGATATTTCCAGAGTCCGGGAAGGTTCCGAAGTGATCTTGACCAGCGGGACTTCCTGGAAAAAACTATCCTTATTTCCCGGTTTAAGTCCCAGGGCCTGGAATTCGTTTTTCAAGAACTCTATGGTCAGCTCTTCTCCCTTTGAAGCGGGTGAGCGTCCTTCGAACTCATCCGAGGAGAGAATTTCCACGTCTTTTTTCAAATCCTCTGCCGTAATACTTGCCAGGGAGTCTTCTATCCCGGATGTTTTACTTGTGCATCCATGAAAGAGAAGAAGCATTATCACAAAAAAAGATAAAGTGAAGTGAATTCTTTTAGCCATTTATTCCTCCATACATTCGGACATAACGAATGATTGAATTATCACCACCTCCACTAAAAGTCAAGCCAACACGATAGGGAAGTATCTACAAACTGTCATCACGGAAATGTGGATGCTTTCTGAAAGGCGTCTCTTTATTTAAGTTTCTGAATTCTTTAAAATGAAACCATCTTAAACAGCATAAAGATTTATGTGAAGAAATGAATATCCACTCACTGATCGATTACATCTCCATCAAAGGTACTGAAGTTCTTGTTGTCAATAATAAAATTTTTTCAAAGAGCATTGAAAGTCCCACATATGTTGAACATCTCAAAACCATCAAACTTAAAATTCCCGAGATATTAGGCGAGGGAGAATATGAGGTGGAGGCTGAAACAACCGCTGGGGCAATGGATCCGGCGTTTTTGATCCACCAATGGAAAGGAGGGGACTATCCCTCTATCCTCTATCATCATGGAAGCCTTGAACGTCCCTTTAATTTTCGTTGGTACATGAAAAATACTTTCCGTGATATTTTTGTATCCTATCGAGAACCAATTGAGGCAAATCTGATTGCTCTTCGTGCACCCTTTCACAGAGGATCCATCTTAAAATATACGAAAAGGATGAGACATTTGACGAGTTTCACAGCGATGCTCTCTGTTTCGGCGAAATTGATCGATTTTCTTGTCGATTATCTGAAATCTGCAGGAAAAGGCCAGGTGATTGTCTCAGGAGTCAGCCTGGGTGGTTTGGCGGCTAATCTCCACAGGACCTATTTCAATACCGCTGATGTCTACATTCCTCTGTGTGCAGGGGCGTCTCTGAGTGATGTCTTTCTGACATCAGCCTACAAGAGAGTGGCCAAAATTGTGCAGGATCAAAGGGAAATCGTCAATGAAAAGCTGGATTTCGAGAAGGATTTCAGAGGCGTCAACAGCGACAATGTTTTCCCTCTGCTGGCCAAGTACGACCAGCTGTTCCGTTACGAAAGGCAGAAGGAAAGCTATGGCGGGCATCCTGTCACTGTTCTGGACAAAGGGCACTGGACGGCGGCCCTTTCGAGCAAACAACTGCGTCAGCATATTTTCACTTACATTAAACCGTTAAACGATTAGGAGGCAGCATCTATGTGGTTTCGAAGAATGGAATTAGAAGACTGGTTTGACACCTATCAATATGAGATTGAATATGATATCGGAGAGAGTGCCGTAAAAACACTCGGAGTGGGGGACCTCGACATCGACCTAAATGATATTTTGCTCAGGTACGGATACCATAAGGGGCGGCCCGATTTAAGAGAGATCATCGCACTGTCCTATCCCGGATTTTCTCCGGAACACATCATTGTAACGACAGGAGCAAGCGAGGCCAATTTTGTGGTTGTCGCATCTCTTGTCAAACCGGGTGACCATGTTATTGTCGAACACCCCAATTATCCTTCGAATTATGAAGTGCCCCGCTCCTTAGGATGCGAAGTCTCCCTTTATACTTTGAAGTACGACAATAAATTCAGACCCATCGCGGAAGATCTCGAAGCGAAGATCACGCCCCAAACAAAACTGATCAGCCTTACCCATCCCAACAATCCGACGGGCTCGAAAATCCCGAGAAAGGAACTCGAAAAAATTATACGATTTGTCGAATTGCGAGACATATTTCTTCTTTTTGACGAGACCTACAGGGATATGGATTTTAAAAACCCACTCCCCGCAGCGGCGACTCTAAGCCCACGTGTGATCAGCATTTCGAGTCTTTCAAAATCCTATGGGCTTCCGGGATTGCGAACGGGATGGCTGGCCACACAAAATCAAGATGTCCTTCGTACGGCTCTGGCCGTCCGGGAACAGGTCAGCATTGCCAATAATGCCTTGAGCGAAGAGATTGCCTTCCGCGTGCTTACGGAAAAAGACCGATACGTGGATATGGCCAAACAACGGATCCATAAAAATCGGGACATCGCTGCCGACTGGATTAACCAACAAGAGAATTTTGAATGGGTGTATCCTGAGGCGGGGGTAGTGGGTTTTCCTCGAATTAAGAACCACGTGGCCGTTGAACCGGAAAAACTCTACCGTCTCCTGGCTGAAAAATATAAAACGTTTGTAGTTCCCGGGAAATGTTTTGAGATGGATCCAACCCATTTCCGGTTGGGTTTTGGTGGTGAACCTGAAAAAATAAAAATCGGCCTTAACAACTTAAACAAAGCTCTGGAGGAATGTGTCTGACGCAGAGGAGTGAAGATGGAAAAATCCACAAAAAAATGGTTCATGGGCTGCGGTATCGGCTGCGGGGTCATAGTGGTTATTCTTATAGTCCTGTTGGCTCTTGGATTTTTCTTTGTAAAGGATATGGTCTATAAATTCGGAGAGACAGGAGAATTGGCGAATTCTCTAAAAGACCTCTATGGTGAAATTGAAGACTATACACCTCCCCCGGATGGACGCATTTCTTACGAGCGTATGGAAGCCTTTCTCTATGTCAGAGAGAACATGACACCTGTCCGTGACAGATTGGATCATTCTATCTCCTTCCTCGATAGTGCTCGGAGGCAGGAAGGCAGAGAAGATGTCAAGGGACCCGGTCAGGTGTTTCGAGCAATTAAGGTGGCTTTTGGTTTGATCCCTGGGATTGGTGATTTTTACACCCAACGCAGTCAAGCCCTCCTTGAAGTTGAGATGGGTTTGGGGGAGTATATGTACATTTATATTCTCTCCTATTTTTCCATGCTTGAGAAGACTCCTGGGGACGGTCCGGGTTTTCATCTTGTCCAGGGCGATAAAGAGTGGGAGTTCTATGATTGGGACAAAGAAGAAAACATTGAGGAGCGCAATGTGAAAATGACCGAAAAGATAAACCAATTGATTCTTTCTATGCTCAAGAATCAACTGCCTCAACTGGATTCTCCCGCCGTGACCTCTGGGGAAGACGAATGGAGAGGGGCGTTCCTGGCTGAGATTCAGGCCCTGGAAAGCGATGTCCTTCGAATCCCTTGGCAGGATGGCCTTCCGTTTGTGATCGAAGCGTCGTTTCGTCCATTTCTCACCCGGCTGGAAAGCAGCTACAGCTCCATGGCCAATATTCTCGAACTGATACAAGACTAAAAAAGGCCAAAGTTCGTCTGCCTTTGACCTCAATTTTGACATCTTTTTTTGCCTGTGATAGAAGCTACCTGAAGTAGGTGCGTAAATCCTGATTGGGGAGGTGCCTGTGACCAAAAAGAAAAAAGGATTGAGCCGGCGTGAGTTTCTGTCCACTTCGGTGGGGGCGGCCTTGGGTGTGACCGGTTATTCTTTAATGAACCCGGGTTCACTTCTTTCTGTCCAACCGGTCAAAAAGAAAAGAATCGCTTTGGTTGGAACCGGTATCCGGGGATCTTCGCTGTGGGGGAAAACCCTCCTGCTGGGATACAGCGATATTTTGGAAATGGTCGGGCTCTGCGATATCAATCCACTCCGGATGGAATACTCCAAACGCTATATGGGTGCAACATGTCCTACTTATATTGATTTTCAAAAAATGGTCCGGGAGACACAGCCGGAAATTGTGATTGTTACGACAATGGACTGTTACCATGCCAAGTATATCTGTCTGGCCATGGAGATGGGGTGTGATGTGATCACCGAGAAGCCACTGGCGACAGATGAGATGATGGCGCAGAAGATTATCGATACGGAAAAGAGGACAGGAAAGAAGCGCATCGTGACTTTTAACTACCGGTACAATCCGGATGCCGTCAAAATTAAGGAAATACTTATATCCCGGGAGATCGGTGAGGTCACTTCTGTGGATTTTAACTACTATCTGGACGTCTATCATGGGGCCTCTTATTTCCGGCGCTGGCATGGATTCAAGCAGTTTTCCGGCTCCCTTCTTGTACATAAGGCGACCCATCACTATGACCTCATGAACTGGTGGTTGGCCGCAGAACCTGTGGAAGTGAATGCTTACGGGGAACTGCGCAAGTACGGCTTTAACGGGATGGTCAGGAGCCGCCGCTGTATGACGTGTCTGCACAAGGATTCATGTGAATTTTTCTGGGATATCACCAACGACGATCATTTGATGAATCTCTATGTGAAGGCCGAATCTGCCGACGGTTACATCCGGGATTCCTGTGTTTTCCGCAGAAGAATCAATATTTGGGACACCATGAACGTTCAGGTCCAATATCACAACCGTGTGACTATGAGTTATTCTCTGAACGCGTTTATGCCCTATGAGGGTTATTCTGTTGGATTTAATGGGACAAAGGGACGGCTCGATGCCCGGGTTTACCACAGCCAGCCCTGGAAAGTCCAGAGCCTTGCCGATTTTTGCCTCACAAAAAATTTCAAAGATACCAAGACGTTCAGCCTGAAGTCGGGGGAAGGGGGCCATTGGGGAGCCGACCGCCGGAGCATCGAGCAGGAACGGCCGTTTACCATCGAAGAACTTGTTAAGATATAGAGGAGATTGAGATGCAGAGATTTTACCGACTATTTATCCTAGGGCTGTTTATGCTTATGATGGCCAATCCAGCTATTTTCTACGGGGAAGGACAGCCAATGAAAAATTTAAGTGTCAATGCTAAAAGAATAGAGCAGCACATCACCAAACTGGCGGAATTTGGAAAAACACCAGAAGGGGGTGTCCACCGTGTCGCATACAGCGAGGAAGACATCCGGGCGCGCAAATATATTTTGACTCTTATGGAGGCCGCAGGTTTGAGTGTTCAGATAGATGCGGCTGGGAATATCTTGGGCTGCCGAGAAGGGAGTGAGAATTCTCTGCCTCCGATTCTATTCGGATCACACATCGATACCGTCCCACACGGCGGAAAGTATGATGGGGCTGTTGGAGTCCTGAGTGCTATTGAGTGTGTCCGGATTCTTATGGAGAATAAAATTCAAACCCGCCATCCTTTAGAGGTGATTGTGTTTACGGATGAAGAGGGGGGGCTTGTAGGAAGCCGGGCGATGAATGGAACCTTGAGTTCTGAAGCGCTCACAGAAAAGAGCCACAGCGGCAAGACCGTCCGGGAGGGAATCCGGGTTCTTGGTGGAGATCCGGACAACCTGGACAGCGTTAAGCGCCAAAAGGGAGACATAAGAGCTTTTCTTGAGATCCATATCGAACAGGGGCGGATTCTGGAAATGAAAGATATCGACATAGGCGTTGTCGAGGGGATTGTGGGGATTGCTTGGTGGGATGTGACTATCACAGGATATGCGAATCATGCCGGAACGACGCCGATGAATATGAGGCAGGATGCCCTTATGGCAGCGGCTCAATTGATTTTAGCCGTGAACAGGGTTGTCACAAGTGTTGAGGGCAGTCAAGTGGGGACGGTTGGCCGTATCAATGCCGAACCTGGGGCACCCAATGTCATACCTGGGAAAGTGGTGATGAGTCTGGAGCTTCGAGACCTGTCTGCAGATAAGATTCAATCTCTCTTTAAAACAATTGAGAAAGAAGCAGCAATCATCTCTCAAAAAACAGGCACACAGATATTTTTTGATCCCATCGATGCTATGGCCATTCCGGCACCCACAGACCCGGCTATCAGAAGGCAAATTGCCGAATCGGCCGAGGAACTGGGTTTGACTGCTCATTTTATGCCCAGCGGTGCCGGCCATGATGCCCAGGATATCGCCAAAATCGCTCCTACAGGGATGATTTTTATCCCGAGTGTCGGGGGAGTCAGCCATTCTCCCAAAGAGTTTTCCTTAATGTCGGATGTTGTTAACGGGGCTAACGTTCTGCTGAAGACAATCCTGAAAATAGATCAGCAGAAATGAAAGTGTTTATAAAGAGGAGATATGATGATTAGATGTAAATCAATCTATTGTCGGTCAAAATGGATTTTTGCTCTGATTTTGATTTTTGTTTTGGTCTGTGTTCTGCAGGCAGCCGGAGAGGTTAAAACAGCCGATTTTCACTCTGAATCAGTGAACAGAACGATGAAATACAACATTTATCTGCCGGAAGATTATGAATCCACAAAAAAGAGCTATCCAGTCCTTTATCTCCTCCATGAGCTTACCAGTAATTACAGGGTGTGGGCTCGTCTTGGTGCTCTTGGGTATGCTTCGGCCTATGATCTTATTGTGGTCATGCCGGATGTGGGAAACTCCTGGTATGTCAACTGGGCCAAGAGCGAAGACGGCCAAAAGAATAACTGGGAAGACTTTATCATCAAGGATTTGATCCCTCATGTTGATGACACATACAGGACAATCAATCGAAGAGAGGGACGGGCCATTAATGGGTTTTCGATGGGCGGATATGGGGCGATCATGCTGGGTCTGAAGCACTCGGAATTGTTCTGTTCAATCGGGAGCCACAGCGGTGTTATTGGATATGCCCGGAATCAGAAAGAGAGGCTCAAAAAGGGTGAAAAGCCATGGGTAATGTGGGAGAAACGGAAGTTAAATAAGCCTAATCCAAATATTGGCACAGAGGGATTCTCCAGCCAAGTCGAGCGTTCCCCTAAAGGGCAGATCTTTCTGACAGAAGAAGATTGTGACGCCTATGATTCTACACTACTGATCCTTCAGATCCCCAAGGACAAGCTGCCTCATATCTATATCGACTGTGGAACGGAAGATGGATTGATAAGAGGTGCCCGAAATTTTATCCGGGTTTTAGAGGAGAACAACATTCCTTTTACCTATGCCCAGTCAAAAGGAGGGCACAATGCGGAATATTGGACGCGCGAAGTGGGGCTCTCTATGGCCGTGCAGTATCACATCATTCAGCGCCAGCTCGCAAAAATGAAATTGAAATTGAAGAAATTGAAATTGGGGTCAGGCCGCAAAAACTCTCTGTAACTTGATAATATTAAAATAGTTACATGAAAAATATATCTATTTATTGGCCTTAGAGATGCCGTTTTAGGCTTAAAAAAGACAACCTAAGCAAAACAAATCAGAATATAACTATCATGTGCTCGCAAAGCAATGTCTTTACCTATTTATATGTTCCTCTCTTGATTACGTCCTTAGAAGCCCTTTTTTTGCCATTAAAAGTACACTCTAAGGGCTATTTTTTAAGGAACAACGAATTTATCTCTATAAATATCAACATGGTGTGTAATATTTATGTGGCCTGACCCCAAACAATCCTGCCCCAAACAATCCTGACCCCAAACAAAAACAACCAAACAATAGTTAACACCCGAGGAAATAGGGATGAGTAGCACTTTTTTTGGTAAATAAGGTTTAATTTTGGTAAAATTCTTTTTTCAGATAGGAGGTTACATGAAGATACAGAAAAAGACGTTGGCGATGGTTGTGTTGGCTGTTTTGACAATCTCGTCATTCTTGAGTGCACAAATTCGGCCCGCTTCTGTCCGGCAGATGATGCCGGATTTCACGCTCCCTGTTTATCAGGGAGGGGAGATCAGCCTCTCAAAACTTCAGGCAAAAAATGTCCTCCTTATTTTTCCTAGAGGTTTGGCGGGAGAAGATCATTGGTGCCATGTCTGCAATTATCAGTATGCCGAGTTGGCGGAATTGGAGATAGAGAAGAACATCAGAGAAAAAAATGACTTGGAAATTCTGTTTGTCCTTCCCTATTCCAAAGAAATGGTCCAGGAATGGGTGGATAAATTTGCTGGTCAGATGGAAGATATCGAAAACTGGAAGAATCCAGCCGACCAGGAAAAACTCGATGAGCAAGGGAAGAAGCGGATGGAGATGATCAAACGCTATTTTCCCAAGAGCTACAAATTTGAGAAGGGGAAAGTTCCCCTGCCATTTCCTATCTTGATTGATGCTGAAAGAAAAGTCTCGAAGGGACTGGGTGTTTTTACGACGGAGTGGGGAGGAAGCAAAATCGGTCAGAATGTACCGACGATCTACATCATCGATAAAAAGGGAATACTCCAGCTTAAATACATCAGCCAGAACACATTTGACCGGCCCGGTTCAGGATATCTCCTTGAATTTATTTCCTATATAAACAAGTAAAACAGCTAATCCGTAGTTCTTTATAGAGCAAGAAAACGATGAGGAAAGGCCTATTCCTGAGAGTAAATGTAAATTGAAATTGGAAATTGGGGTCAGGCCGCAAAAACTCTCTGTAACTTGATAATATTAAAATAGTTACATGAAAAATATATCTATTTATTGGCCTTAGAGATGCCGTTTTAGGCTTAACAAAGACAACCTAAGCAAAACAAATCAGAATATAACAATCATGTGTTTGCAAAGTAATGTCTTTACCTATTTATATGTTCCTCTCTTGATTACGTCCTTAGAACCCCCTTTCTTGCCATTAAAAGTACACTCTAAGGGCTATTTTTCAATGAGCAACAAATTTATCTCTATAAATATCAAAATGGTATGTAATATTTATGTGGCCTGGCCCCAAACAACCAAACAAGAAGGTTGGCCTATATCTTTGTCAAAGATGTGAAGTAGAACTTACTTTTCTCTTTTTCCGTATAGTATTAATATATTTGGTAAAAATAGAATTATGTCAAGAGGAGGAACAATGAAGAAAAAAAATGTCGGGATTCGTCTGGTTACCGCGTCAATGGTCAGTTTTTTTCTCTTGTTCAGTCTTCAAGCCTTCTGTCTTGCTCAGGAAAAAATTGATAAGATTGATGCTTTGATTCAAACCTATCAGAACTACGGTCAGTTTAACGGGACTGTGCTCGTTGCAGAAAAAGGAAAAATTATCTATAAAAAAGGGTTTGGCCTGGCCAATAGGGAGTGGAATATCCCTAACCAGCCAAGCACAAAGTTCAGGTTGGGCTCCATCACCAAGCAGTTCACATCCATGCTGATCCTCCAGCTAATCGAACAGGGGAAAATCGATCTCCAGGGAAAATTGTCCGATTATCTGCCTTACTACCGGAAAGACACAGGAAGCCAGGTCACTGTTCACCACCTTCTAACTCATAGCTCAGGTATTCCGAGCTACACAAACCTCTCAATTTTTTTTACAGAAATCAGTCGCGATCCCTGTCCTGTCCAAGAGTTTGTAGAGAAATACTGCAGCAGTGACTTTGAGTTTGAACCGGGTTCCAAATTTAGATACAACAATTCCGGCTATTTCCTCCTGGGAGCTATTATCGAAGAAATCACAGGTAAAACCTATGAAGAGGTATTGAAAGAAAAAATTATCGATCCCCTTGGATTGAAAAATACGGGCTACGACCATCACAACACGATTTTGCCCAACCGGGCTACTGGATATTCCAAAACCTTTGATGGGTATGTGAATTCCCCCTATCTGGACATGTCTCTTCCCTATGCCGCAGGCTCTCTTTATTCCACAGTTGAGGATATCTATGTATGGGATCAGGCCCTCTATACGGAAAAGCTGCTTCCGGAAAAGCTGAAAGAACAACTCTTTAAAAACCACATCTCCAACTACGGCTACGGGTGGAGTATCAGAGACAAAAAACTGCCCGATTCAGAAGAGAAGATTAAAAGCATCTCTCATGGCGGCGGCATCAACGGATTCAACACTTTAATCGAACGTTTGGTCGATGAAAAACATTTGATCGTGCTTATGAACAACACACCGGGTGCCAACCTCGGTCAGATGAGTGATGCCATCATCCGAATTCTCTCTGACAAGCCTTACACATTGCCTAAAAGATCCATCGCCGATGTGATTTATAAAACTCTGAAGGAAAAAGACATCCAAGCCGCTATTATAGAGTATGAAACATACAAGAAGGACAATCCGAAAGATTTTAATTTCCAGGCCTCTGAATTGAACAGGTTGGGAAACTATCTTCTCACCAGCAAGAAGAATATCGAAGACGCCATAGAGATTTTTAAATTCAATATCAGAATATTTCCTAATTACGCCAAAGGTTTCGACAGTTTGGCCGAAGCCTACATGATGGCTGGAAACAAAAGGGAAGCCATCAAAAATTACGCGAAATCCTTGGAACTGGATCCAAACAACACGAACGCTGTCGAAAAACTGAACGAACTCATCAAATAGAAACAGAAATTTTTCCTCTGAATCTCAATTTTCTCTTTTTTAATTAAATTGTCGGAATTCATTTGCGGATTTATGCAGAGGTTTTATCATGTATTTGACGACCTGGCGGTGAGGGACATCCAGGAGAAGCTCTTCCCGCATCCACTCGCCCCAGGCTTCCCCGCTGTTTGGAATGACAGGATGGGCAGAATCCGCGGGGTCTTAACTGATGATGACCTCTTGTTTGGCGTCGTTAAATGTGACGCGTTTTCCGGAGTGCATGGCGGCAATCGTCATATTGAGGGCGACGGAGTGATTGTAGGCGGCATGGATGTCGGCATTGGGCGTTTTTCGGCTGCGCACACATTCCATCCAGTTCCGCATATGGGCGAAGGTGGCATTGTCCGTTCCTGTGTTGGCTGCTGTTTCGATGCCTCCCGCTTCGGCTATGGACATTTCGGGGAGCCTGTTTTCTTCCATCCCCATGGCTGCGGCCATTCTCTGGGTCAATCCGCCGTTGGGCGTGATTGTGTTGTTCTCCAGATTGAGAGTTCCGCCGTTGGAAAAATAGAGCTCTTTGGTACCTCCGGCTGAGTTAGTCTGCCGTGAAGCGTAGATAACCTGAAAACCTTTGGAGGGATCTTCAAGCGGCCCATAATCAAAAACCGCTGTTAATGTATCGAAGTTTTTACGGCCGTCTTTCCAAAGATAGATTCCGCCGTTGACCACCACGCTGCGGGGATGGGGAAGGTCGGTGAACCAGTGGATCGTGTCAATCTGGTGAACCATCCATTGACCGGGAATACCCGAGGAGTAGGGCCAGAAGAGCCGGTATTCTATGTATTTTCTGGGATCCCAGGGTTCAAACGGACGGTTCATAAGATAGCGTTTCCAATCCACATCGTCTTCGCGAAGATTTTCAACTAATTTCGGTCTGCGCCAGCGTCCGGGTTGGTTGACATTCCAGGTCATCTCTACGGCCACAATATCTCCGAACTGGCCGGACCGGATAAAGCTGTCGGCTTGGATGTAGTTGGCGGCGCTTCTCCGCTGGGTTCCAATCTGGACGATTCTATCTGAACTAGATACTAATTTTAAGGCGTCCCGCGCATCGGCCATGCTATTTGCAAAGGGTTTTTCGACATAGACATCTTTTCCTGCTTCAACACCCTGAATACAGTGGAGGGCATGTTGAAAATCGGCGGTGCTGATGATGACAGCATCAACCTTATCCGAGTCATAGAGTTCCTCGTTGTTGCGCATGACAGATACAGGGTTTCCTGTTCTTTCTTCCAAGAAAGCCTTTCCTTCTTTCCGTCTCCGGTTCCAGATATCTGAAACAGCTACAATTTCAAAATTGAATTCTTCGGCACTTCCTTGAAAAGCTGGGATGAGTGAGTTCCGTGCCCTGTCAGAGAAGCCAACTATCCCTACGCGAATGCGGTCATTCGCTCCCAGAATTCTGTTATAGCTGGAGGCTGGAATACGAACGACGGCTGCGGCTGCAGCTCCGGCAGAAACGGTTTTTAAAAAATTTCTTCGAGTGATTGTTTTTTGACTCATCTTTATCCCCTTTATTTTATTTTTCGGATTTTGATGTTTCGGAACCAGGCCGCCGATGTGTGGTCCTGAATGACGATATGTCCGCTGCGTTTGTCTGCGAATCCCTCATAGTCTTTATATTTGCTTTTGGCCATCAGAGCTTTAAATTCATCTGTGTCCATGTCATATTCTAAAACCTTGGTGCCGTTGAGCCAGTGCACACCGTGCTGCCCCTGCAGGAGGATGCGAGTGGAATTGTATTCTCCAACAGGTTTTAGTGTTTTTTCTAGGGGTTCCACAAGATCATAGAGGGCGGATGCCGAGTATCGTCCTCCTCTTTGTCCATCGGGGTGAAGGTTGTCGTCCAGGATCTGGTATTCAAATCCAAGGGCGCTGTGAGGGGGAGGATTCGAAGTCGACATGTCCTCGGAGACGTTGTATTTAATCCCGCTGTTTCCAGCTGGGACAATCTTCCATTCCAGATAGAGCTCGAAGTCTTCGAATGTCTCGGTTGTCATAATATCTCCGCCTTTAAGAGGCTGTCCGTCTTCCTGAAGCGGGACTTGACCGGAAGGGATTTTTTTGATGGCCTCATCTTCTATGGTCCAATGGCCTTCGGGGACGTTTTCCAACCCGATCCCTCGCCAGCCGCTGAATGTTTTGCCGTCGAAGAGAAGTTCCCACCCCACCACTGTTTCTTCTGCTGTTAAGGTGTTGAGCTCCACGGCTGAAAAGGATTCAAGTTCGATGGATTTTTCTTGTCCACAGATCATTAAAAGGACCAGTAAGGGGATAAGAAGAACAATGTTTTTATTTCTGTGCAGGCAAAATAATACTCTTTGAATAAACATGCTTTAATTTCTCCCTCCTTAGTATATTAAAAAAGACAACCTAAGCAAAACAAATCAGAATACAACCATCAAATAAATTTAAATTGAATTTATTAAATTGGGGGTCAGGCCGTAAAAGCTCTCAGTAACTTGATAATATTAATATAGTTACATGGAAAATATATCCATTTATTGGCCTTAGACATGCCATTTTAAGCTTAAAAAAGACAACCTAAGCAAAACAAATCAGAATACAACCATCATGTGTTAACAAAGTAATGTTTTTACCTATTAAAGTGTTCCTCTCTTGATTGCGTCCTTAGAAGCCCCTTTTTTGCCTTTAAAAGTGCACTCTAAGGACTATTTTTCAAGGAACAACAAGTTTATCTCTATTAATATCAACATAGTATGTATTATTTATGTGGCCTGACCCCAAATACCAAATATTAAGGTTGACAGAAAGCGCAAAATTTGATTTCAATGGGGAAACGATCACGGAGGAGAGTGAATCCATGGTTAAAACCACAAGACGGGAATTTTTTAAGCTCGCCGGGACAGGAGCGGCGGCGGTTTCTCTTTCGACTCTTCTTGAGTCTTCTCCGGCGCACCGAGGACACCTGGACGAATCCGACAGGAATTCATTAAAATTGGGTATGGTCTCTTACACGTTCAGGGAGTTTGGTCTGGATGAGACACTCGAGATGACGAAGAGGTTGGGGCTGACACGCATCTGTTTTAAGAGCTTTCATTTGCCTTTGGAAAGCACAGAAAATGAGATCAAAGCTATCGCCAAGAAAGTCAAAGACACAGGTCTTGAACTCTACGGATGTGGTGTGATCTATATGAAGAATGAAGAGGAGGTTGTCAGGGCGTTTGACTATGCCAAGGCCGCGGGAATGCGGATGATCATAGGCGTTCCCAATCACGAACTCCTGGAATTGGTTAATGACAAAGTGAAAGAGTCCAACATCCAAGTGGCCGTCCACAACCATGGTCCCGGAGACAAACTCTATCCGACTCCAGAGAGTGTGTATGAAAGAATAAAAGGCCTGGATTCGAGGATTGGACTCTGTTTGGATATTGGCCATACTCAGCGTTCAGGAATCAATCCGTCCGATTCCGCATTGAAATTTGCCGACCGGCTGCTCGATGTCCATTTCAAAGATGTGACCGCTTCAACAAAAGAGGGGAGAGCTGTGGAAGTTGGCCGAGGAGTCATCGACATTCCTCAATTCATAAAAACACTGCTCAAAATCAAGTTTTCAGGAATAGCCTCACTTGAATATGAAAAAGATAGCAAAGATCCTCTGCCCGGAGCCGCAGAATCGGTTGGTTATGTAAAAGGCGTTCTTTCAATGTTGTAAAGAGATTATGGCTATTGAAACTCATGCTTTTGCTAGAGCCGGACTTCTGGGCAATCCCTCGGATGGATATTTCGGCAAAATTATTGCTCTTGCCATTAAGAATTTTTCTGCGCGTGTGTTCCTCGATGAATCACCTGAGTTGATAATATTACCCTCTGCTCAAGAAAAAAATGTTTACAAAAATATAGATGACCTGAGGGAGAGAATCCAGCTTTTTGGATATTATGGAGGGACCCGCCTTTTAAAAGCCGCCATAAAAAAGTTTAGTGACTACTGCCGGGTTCAAAATATCGAATTGGATGATAAAAATTTTTCCATTCGCTTTGAAACAACCATACCGCGTCAGCTCGGTTTAGGTGGATCGAGCGCGATCATCACAGCCGCCCTGCGGGCCTTAATGGAATTCTATGATGTCGATATTCCAAAAGACATCCAACCCACTCTCATCCTCGATGCCGAGCTGAAAGAGCTGGACATCAATGCCGGGTATATGGACCGTGTTGTTCAAGTGTATGAGGGATGCATGTATATGGATTTGGAAAAGAATTTTTTAAAAGAAAAAGGCCACGGCATTTACGAAAGAATCGACCTGTCACTTCTTCCGGATTTTTATCTGGCCTATAAACCAGATTTGGGCAAGGTTTCAGGTTGTGTTTTGCAAAACATCCGGAAAGGATATGAGACAGGAGATAAACATACTATTTCCACTTTAAACCGCTTGGCGGACATCGCTCAAGAAGGAAAAGCGGCCCTGGAACAGGGAGAGAAAAACACTTTTTTTAATTTGATGAATTTGAACTTCGATCTGAGATCTAAAATCATGTTCATCACCGAGACCAATAAAGAGCTCATCCAAGCGGCTCGACGGTGTGAAGCCGCTGCGAAATTCGCCGGATCAGGTGGCTCCATTATTGGAATGTATCGAGGAGAAGACATGTTCGATTTGTTGGTTTCTGAACTGGGGAAGCTTCAAGCTGAGGTTATCCGCCCCCTATTTGACTAAACTACAATCGTGAAAAAAAACAAAAAGTTGTTGTACTTGGGTGTGTTCGTGCTCTTTTTCCTCCTCTCTTTTTCCTGCAGTCCGGAGCGGGGGATCACAGTTTTAAAACTCGGCCACGGCCTGGATCCCTCTCATTCAGTCCACAAGGCCATGGAATTTATGGCCAAACGTGTGGGAGAAAAATCAGAGGGCAGAATGAGGATCGACATCTATCCTTCCGAGCAGTTGGGTTCTGAGCGGGAATGCCTGGAACTGCTTCAGATCGGCAGCCTCGATATGACAAAAGTCTCCTGCAGTGTTTTGGAAGGATTTGTGCCGGCCATGAGTGTTCTGAGCCTTCCCTATATTTTCCGGGATGAAGAACACCGTTTTCAAGTTCTGGAAGGGGAGGTCGGAAAACGCCTGCTTTTGGAGGGAGAAGAATACTGGCTTCGCGGACTGTGCTACTTTGACGCGGGGACCCGCAGTTTTTACTCAAAGGAAAAACCTATTTTAAGTCCCGGTGATCTGGCAGGGTTAAAGATCCGGACTCAAGAGAGTCCCACCTCCATCAAAATGGTTCAAGCCATGGGAGGTTCTCCAACCCCCATCGCCTGGGGTGAACTGTATTCCGCTCTCCAGCAGGGAGTTGTGGATGGGGCGGAAAACAATCCTCCGAGCTTCTATCTCTCCCGGCATTATGAAGTCTGCAAGTTTTATTCTCTCGATGAGCATACAGGAGTGCCCGATATCCTCTTGATCAGCACAAAATCCTGGAAAGATCTTTCCACAGAAGCCAAACAGATTCTCCAGGAGGCGGCAGAGGAATGTGCCCAGCTCCAAAAAACGCTGTGGAAAGACGCCACACGGCTAGCTCTCGAAGGTGTCCAGAAAGCCGGAGTGGAGATTTACTATCCAAATAAAACCGAATTTATCGCAAAAGTTCAGTCCATGTATGATAACTTAAAATCTTCACCGGAGATCGGCACTCTTATCCGGCAGATAAAAAACCTCAAATGAGACTCCGGAACATTAAAACATCCGTCGATAAAGTTTTGGAATGGACCTTGATTGTCCTCATGGCGGCGAATGTGCTGAATGTTTTATGGCAGGTTTTTACACGCTTCGTGTTGAAGAATCCAAGTTCCTTTACGGAAGAGCTGGCCAGGTATCTGCTCATTTGGGTCGGATTGTTGGGAGCCAGTTATGTCGCCGGACGAAAAATGCATCTGGCTATCGATGTCGTGATCAACCGGCTTAAGGGAAGAGCTCGGCATCTGTCCGAATATTTCATCGAAGTTTCGATTTTTGTTTTTGCTCTCTTTGTGATGGTTTTTGGTGGGCTTCGTTTGGTGATCATCACTCTCACCCTCAATCAGATCTCGGCTGTTTTGCGCATCAAACTGGGGTATGTCTACTTCGTGCTTCCGCTGAGCGGACTGCTCCTTATGTTTTATTCACTTTTATTTATAGCTGAGATTTACCGAAAACAGAAAGACATCGCCGGAGCCCTATGATGGAGTTCCTTCATGTCTTTGTCCTCGCCATAAGTTTTATTTTTCTTCTTCTACTGGGCGTACCCATATCATTTAGTATTGGGCTGGCGACTGTGTCCACGCTGCTGCTCGGGATAAACATGGGGCCGGCCCTGACGACGATGGCTCAGAGGATGGCCACGGGATTGGACAGCTTTGCCCTTCTTGCGATTCCTTTCTTCATCCTCTCCGGTCAGCTCATGAACAGAGGAGGGATTGCCAGACGGTTGATAGAGTTCGCAAAAGTTTTTGTCGGGATGCTGCCTGGGGGTCTGGCCTTTGTGCACACCATGGCTGCCATGCTTTTTGGTTCGATATCCGGATCGGCTGTGGCCACTTCCGCAGCGATAGGCGGATTTATGATTCCTATGATGAAAAAAGAAGGTTACGATTTAAACTACAGTACGGCTGTCAATATCACTTCAGCCACAACCGGACTCATCATTCCTCCCAGTAACATTTTAATCGTCTATTCACTGGCATCCGGAGGCGTGTCCATTGGAGCCCTCTTCCTTGCCGGATATCTCCCGGGCCTCCTCATCGGAATCTCCCTCATGGCCGTTTCCGGAGTGATTGCCTACAAACGTCATTATCCAACCTTTGCTAGAGTCAAGTTTAAGGAGGGGTGGTTCAAATTTTTCGATGCCCTGCCGAGCCTTTTTTTGATCGTTCTTGTCATCGGCGGTATTGTGGGCGGGTATTTTACGGCCACCGAAGCCAGCGCCATTGCGGTTCTGTACGCATTTATCCTCTCAGTTTTTATCTATAAAGAAATTAAATGGAAGGAACTGCCAAAAATTCTGCTCGGTTCTTCAACGACAACAGCCGTGGTCCTGCTTCTCGTTGCGGCCTCTATGGGAATGTCGTGGGCGATATCTTATGAAAATATCCCTCAGGGCATCAGTTCTGCTTTGATATCTCTATCGGATTCCCCGATTGTCGTGCTTTTAATAATCAATCTTTTTCTCTTGATCATGGGGACTTTTATGGACATCACACCTGCCGTGTTGATCTTCACTCCTATCTTCCTGCCTGTTGCGATCAAGTTGGGTGTTGACCCTGTCCACTTTGGTATCATTTTGGTCCTGAATCTCTGTATCGGCCTCTGCACACCGCCGGTTGGGAGTGTTCTGTTCGTAGGGTGCGGGATTGCCGGTACGAGCATTTCAAAAGTCTTGAAACCTCTTCTCCCGCTCTATCTGGCCATGATTATTGCCCTTCTTCTTGTCACTTTTATCCCGCAGATCAGTTTGTTCCTGCCGAGACTTTTCGGATTTTAATTATTCCTGTTCTTTATATTTCTTTTTGAACATAAAGTAGGCGGGAATCCCAATGAGGACCGTACCTATTGCTATCGACGATTCGACGGGCCTTTCAAAATAGGCAAGAACGAGTATGCAAACTCCTGTGACAATGTAAACAAGAGATGTGACAGGAAATCCAGGAAGCCTTGAGACACTTTTGTTTGCCCGTCTCAATTTAAAGACTCCAAAAACAGCAAGGATCGGGAAAATTCCAAGAGAGAATCCCATATAAGTGAGCAGCTGGTCGAATGTACCAAAGAGAACCATAACAACGGCTATCCCTCCCTGCAGTAAAATCGATTTGGATGGAACGCCGAATTTGGGATGGACTTCTCCTGCAAATTTGAAAAAAACCCGGTCTTTGGCCATCGAATAGTAAACGCGCGGGCCGAGGATAATGAAGGCACTCAAGGAGGAAAAAAGAGCAAATGAGATGAATACAGACAGAATGCTTTCGAAGGACTTCCCGAAGAGATTGCCCACGGCGAGTCCCCCGATTGAAATCACTCCTCCCATATCCGCAGGCGGAACGGCATAAACATAGAAGAAGTTGAGACAGATATAGAGGAATAAGACGATTCCGGTCCCGAGGAGGAGGGAGCGGGGTAGGTTTTTAGTCGGATTTTTCACTTCTGAGCCGATATAGGCCGAGGCGTTCCATCCGGCGTAGGCGAACATGATCCACATGAGTGAGAGACCGATCGTCTTCCAGCCTGAAAAATTGAAATTAAATGTACTCCCAAGTGAGAAATGATTCATATCCCCCTTTCCCAGGAGAAAGCCAAAAAAAACCAGCCCTACAATCAGGGCCACTTTCATAACAGTCAAAGAATTCTGGATCTTGGCTCCTAACTCGAGTCCTCTCCTATGGATCAAAGTAAAAATGACGATGATCAAAATGGCATAGGTTTTTTTGAGGATCACGGCTTCTGCCGTTTCTCCAAAAATGCCAAGTTTCAGAAAACCGGGGAATGCACGGGTGAAATATTCCGTAAATCCGAGGGCCGAGGCGGCAATGGGGGCCGAGAAACCGACAAAAAATGACACCCATCCGCTCAGGAAACCAAGGATAGGATTGTACAATTTAGAGAGAAAAGTGTATTCTCCGCCCGCTTCCGGAATGGCCGCTCCGAGTTCGCCGTAGGCCAGTGCACCGCAAAGGGCAATGATCCCTCCGACAATCCAGAGTGAAATCATCAAAACCGGATTGAGCAGGTCCATCATAAGCAGCCCTGACATCGTAAAGATTCCTGCACCAATCATGTTGGCAACGACGATGTTGGTTGTGGGGAAGAGCCCCAATTTGCGCTTCAAGCCGCTGCTTTCAGTTTGATTGTTCATGCGGCCCTTTTGTTAATTGTTCTTACGGCTCACTCTTCGAAAAACTCTCAGAAAATTACCACCGAGGATTTTTTTGATATCGGCGTCCTTGTATCCTCGCTTTACGAGTTCCGCTGTGATGTTGGCCATGTATCCTACGTTCTCCAAGCCAACAGGAGGGGTTCCGATGCCGTCAAAATCAGACCCCAAGCCCACGAAATCTGCCTTGCATGTAACTTTTACGACATGATCGATATGGTCCACCACGGTTTTGACATCAACAAGGGGAGGAGAATCTCCGAGTTCTTCGGCTTTGAGAAATCCGGGATAAAAATTGATCCCGATCACACCGCCGTTTTTGGCGAGAGCTTTAAGCATTTCGTCTGACATGTTCCTGTGATGGTCAGAGAGGGCACGGGCGCAGGAATGGGACGCGACAATGGGAGAATCTGTCAGTTTAATCACATCCCAAAAAGTTTCCTCATGGGCATGGGAGACATCGATAATCATGCCCAATTGATTCATTTCCTGGACAACCTTTTCACCGAACTCCGTAAGCCCCCAGTATGTCGGCTCGGGATCACCCGAGGCATCGGCCCAGTCAGTGTGTGTCCAGTGAGTTAATGTCATCAATCTGACACCACTGCGGTAGAAACTGCGCAGCAGTCGAAGATCATTCTCTATGGCGTATCCGCCCTCTATCCCGATGAAAACACCGGTCTTTCTGGTCCCGCGAAGCTGCCTGAGATCAACAGGGTCCAGGACCAAGAGAAGGCCATCCGGGTTTTCGTTGATTAGCTGATGAACGGCGTCGATCTGGACAAAAGCCCGGTTGGCAGCCTGATTTTTTTGTGTTTCATTTTGAGGAGGAGCGACATAACATGCAAAGATCTGCAAATCCACAGCGCCCTTCTTGAGCTTTGGAATATCGATGTGTCCTTGGGAATTATCTCGCGTGAGATCCTGGCCTTCAAGAAATCTGCCGATCGTATCGCAGTGCATATCGACAAGAGTTGAATCCTTGTGAATGAAATTCGTGTGATGGATGGGATCGAGGAGATTTTCTTTTGTATCGGCTAAAAAAGTGATAACTTCTTGGTGGTACTCAGCGGCCAGCTGAAGGAGTTCCGGCTGGATGATATCAGGAGTGTCTCCGGGGTAGTGGTATTCAGGATGTTCATCATCCAGTTCTCGTGTGAGAGGATTGCCCGATCTTAAGCTGATAGAGGTGACGCCCTTGCGAATGAATGATCTGTGGTCCGAACTGCGGTAGTTTAATCGGTAATGGAGTTTTGTTTTCAGATCTTCACTCATGTTCTCCTTGATAAGATCGTAAAAATCAGAAAATTCCCACATGCCTCCGACAAACAGATCCTCATCTCCGCAGCCGACCATATCCATGTTCATATAGACCGCGGTCTTTTCCAGAGGAAACAGGGGATGCTCTGTATAGTACCGCGATCCGACAAGACCCATC
>SDBS01000914.1_pt1 | contig 29665 bp, 25 predicted proteins | sample 2277091 | NCBI WGS metagenome assembly SDBS01 (sample SAMN10404972, study PRJNA504765) | marine sediment metagenome | isolation source: marine sediment core GS10_PC15, 163 cmbsf | place: Arctic Ocean: Southern Knipovich Ridge | collected 2010 | reverse complement strand
TCCACCATTTAATTATTCAACATTCTAGTTTCTTTAGTAATTAAAGTTGATATTGAAATATCTATTTTTCTAAGATAGACTCCTTTTTTTTCCTAACCTAGTATAAAAAAAATATATTAATAACTTCTTCACATTCATACATATAATTGATAATTATTCAAAAAAAGGTCGATAGAAAAAATGTCAGGATTTGATAGTTCTCATTGTGCAGATTGCTCGGATGTTGATTGTCTAACCAAATGTAACTGGATAGATTTTGCGAGTGTTGATGATGCACGGACAGAACAAATGAAAATGGTTAATGGTGAGGAATCACACGTTTTAAAAGATTGTATGGTATGTTTTGCATGTGATGAATATTGTCCCTATAATTCCCATCCCTTTGACTTGAAAAATGAATTACAGGAAAAATATCAATCTCAAAATATTAACCCTGCCGTTGCTGAAGGCTCTATTAATATGTATGCCGCAAAGGGCGAATTTAAAGCAAGACCACTAGATCCCAATAAACCAGTTTTGAATAAATGTGCATTTCCTAAACAAAATGCAAAAGAAATGTCTGGACCTATGTTCGATAATCTACAATCCGTTGGTGGTTTACATTATTTTTGCCAATTAGTATACCAACATGTATGTAAACCTTCCCTCATTAGAGAACGTGTGCCTATGATACTTGATCACTTTAAACAAAGTGGAGTTTCAAAAGATACAGAAGTTATTTGTTGGCATGATGAATGCTATGGATTATATACATCTTATTGTCAAAGAAATAACATTGAAGTAGATTTTAAACCCGTCCATATTTTCGAATATGTATATAATTATCTAAAAGAACATGAATCTGAAATTACTAAGCTAAATATTAAAGCAGCTTATCAGCGAAATTGTTCCAATAGTTACGTGCCTGAAACTGATAAAATACTCGATAATATTTGTGAATTGATCGGGGTAGAAAGAGTCGCAAGAAAATATGATAGAGAAAATGGCCAATGTTGTGCTGCCGCTTTCGCAATGAGAGGTCACTCAAACCTCGTTCGCAAAACCCAAAATGATAATGTTCAAGATATGGCAGATTATGGGGCGGAATTATGCATTTTTAATTGTCCTATGTGTAAAGAAACTTTAGCGAAAAAAGCAGCTAAGAAGGGAATAAAATCTTATTTTATTAGCGATTTAGCAAGAATGGCTTTGGGAGAACAGTTGGATTATTAAAGTATCGTAAAAATTAAAAAGATTTAAATTTTTTTTATTTTATTTTTTTTATTTGCTTTCATTAACTCCTATTTCTAATTGATCCAAGATTTCTATGAGATCGATTACTTCAAATCCCATACTATAGTTTTCGTTAGCGTCGCTTAAATTAGTTTTACAAAATGGGCAAATTGATGATATAACGGTAGCTCCTGTTTCCTTAGCTTCTTCCAATCTTTCTTTGGATATTTCATCCGACCATTCCGGATTTCCAATCTTTACACCCCCTCCAGCACCGCAACACCATGCATTTTCTTTATTTCTTTTCATTTCTACAAACTTTATCCCGGGTATTTTATTAAGTACTTCTCTTGGAGGTTCGTAGACTCCCATATGGCGTCCAATATGACAGGGATCATGGTAAGTAACGGTTTTATTAAATTCAGAATTAATTTGTATCTTTTCCTCATCTAATAGTTGCTTGACCAATTCTACAGTGTGATAAACTTCAAAGCCAAGCTCTGCCCCATATTTTTCCCAATCTTTCTTTAGAGTTCGATAGCAGCCGGCGCAACTTGTTATTATTTTAGTAGCTCCCGTATTTTTGATTTGAGCAACATTATAATTAATAAACTCTTCAACTGGATCTATTTGACCCGTTCTCATAATTGGGCTACAACAACAATGTTCATCAATTAAAGTAAAGTTAATATCTGCTTTTTTTAGAAACCTTAAGGTCGCATCTCTTAGATCTTGTTGGCGATAATTAGATGTACATCCTACATAATATACCCAATCTGCTTCGTCTGGTAAATCGTATTTCTTTTTTAAATCTTCATTATTCGAATTTATTTCACCATAAGGATTAAACATCTCTGTATTTTTTATACGATCTAATAATTTTTTTTGATTTTCTGGGCAAAAACCATTATTGACAGCTTCCGCACGTCCAGCTTCAATGAAATCTACAAGAAAATCTTTAAATTTTACAAATTTACAATTCTCTGTACAATTACCACATGTAGTACAGGCATAAAGAACATCCGCTAAATTCTGGCTCCATTTCAGATCACCGTTGAGTATTCCATATATAAGCCAAAGACGACCTCCGGTGCTATAGGTTTCAAACCGATATTTTTTGTAACTCGGACAATTTAAATCAGAATAGTCATGCGTGAATTTACAATATCCGCAGCGAAAGCACCGATGTACTATATTTTTCCAATCTTGTTCACCTTCAATTGTCATTTTTAGCTCACCTCCCAATTTCCAGGATTCATTATTCCATTTGGGTCTAAAGTGCTCCGAATAGTCTGAAGTAACTTTTTGTAACCGGGATCCATTTGTTCGATTATTAGTTTTTGGCCATCCAATTCTGATTTCCAAGGTATTCCACCTAATTCTAAAACTATTTTATTTGTTTCATGCAGCGCATTTCTGGCAATTTCCATATCCTTAGGATCTGCACGGTTGAATGAAATAGAAGATGCAAACATTACAGCATGGCCTTTTCCAATTAGTCTACCCATTGCTGCTGGAACAAGTCCATATTTATTAGAAATAACCTTAGCTTTTTCAAACGCCTTAGGAAGATTTTCTAGAGGTAAAAAAGAACCAACATATTCAAAACCCCCTCCTTTTCTAAAATCGGCTGGGGCGCCAGCAAATTGTGGTTGTTCCAAAAAGCCGTTATAGAGCCTTTGCGGTGGGGTAATACGTGTAATTTTATTCTTACGGTAAATACCTTTGAGTAATTTTGTTTTAGATTTAATCTCATCCTCAGTATCCCCTGTAATATAAACAAGGTATAAAACATATCCCTTCATGAATTCTGGTATATCAGAAAAAAGAACCATTGTATCCTCCGCTAAGTCTGTTGCTATTATTTGTAAAATTGCTTTTGGAATATTATCAAAATCTTTACTTAAACCAATAATGCCATCTCTGAGTTTTGGTTTTGGATATAATTTTATAGATATTTTAGTGATAATACCCATCGTTCCAAAGGCACTAATAAAAATGCCAGTTAAATCCGGAATTGGTCCCCTCGTAAACCATTTTTCCGAAATTGCACCTGATCCTGTTTTACACATTTCTCCATTAGGTAAAACCACTTCTAGTCCATTAATCATTGCTCCATGATCTCCATATTTCTGTGATAGAGAACCTGATCCGTGTATTAATGCATTTCCTGCAATAGTCACCGACGTAGGGGCATCAGGAAAAGGAGGTTGAAGATGAGGATAGTTCTCTCTTAAATATGAGATAAGTTTACCGGTAGTGACTCCCGCTTCTATAAAGGCATAACGGTTTGTTTCATCAATTTCGAGAATCCTATCCATTCGTTTCATATCAATCACTATTCCACCTTTTACTGGAATTACTAATCCACTTAATGTCATACCTCCACCCATTGGAACGACTGGAATCTTCTCTTCATTTGCCAATTTAATAATTTCTTGAATTTCTTCGGCTTCTTTTGGCATAACAACATAATCAACGGGTCGAGGTTCTGATGCTCCAGGATCTTGGGAGTAAATATATAGATCTTCAGCTCTATTAGTTGTAAATTCTTTTCCTACGATTTTTTCTAATTTTTGTAGTATTTCGCCTTTATCCAATTTAAACAACCAGTTTAAAATTATTCTTAATAATTGGATCTATATCTCTAACTATATAAATATATTATCAATGGATAAGATTTCATAAGTTGGGCGATACTATGATATAGCCCCGAAAATGCTAATAGTTAAAAATAATGGAAATAAATTAATTTTAATAAATACCTTCCGATATAATATAATTATAAATTTATCGAGTTTAGATATATATGTCAGAAAATCAGATAAGAAGCCAAATTAGTCTTAAAGAGGACCAAATCACAAGAATCGAGGAAGATGCTGCAAAAAAAGAAGCACTAGCGGAGAAAGAGGTGAATCAAGAATATGATCCCAAAATTGCCTCAATAGAATCTAATCTTTCAAGTGAACAAGCTAAGTTAGACGAAGCGACTGCCAGAGCGGCAGAATGGACTGCTAAAAGGAATGAATTAAACACAATTGTTAAGAATATGACAAAGGAACAGAAAATGTTAAAAAGTGAGAAAGAAAAAACCCTCAAAACGAAAAATAAAACAATTGAAAATGATAAGAAGTCAAAAATTAAGGCTCTTAGATCAGAGATAAAACCCTTAAATAAACAATTAGCTCGGATACAAAAAGCGGCTAATAAAGGAGAATAAATTTAATCTTATTGTATTCAATGTTTTTTTTATTTATTTTTTAAATTAAAATTAATTTAAGCTGTTTTGTATTCTTTTTTTCTAATTAGGTATGGAAAGATATGAATTATTTACATCAATTATTAACTTAAATTTTCACAGCTTTTACTGATATATGAGAAACTATGAAGAGTTCAATAACACCCGAAAATATTTGTAATGAAGTAAAAGTCGGTAGAATGTCTGAATCAATAGCTACCAATCTCTTAATTTCTGTAATTGAAGAAAGTGATGATTCTGACTTACGAGCTGAATGTATAGATACTTTTGAAAAATTATCGTTAAAATCTAAAAAAATCTATGAACTCTTTGAAAACCTGTTAATTTCCGATGAAAGCCCCTTAATAAGGAGCGTAGCAGCTAAGGTAATAATAAGTAATTTTCTAAAAGATGGCCAAAAGGCTTTAAACTGGGCGATCATCCATGATAAATCTCCCCTATTATTGAATACAATCTTAAATTTGTTTGATAATGTGGAAAATGAGTATATTAAAGGATTAAATGAAGAAATGGTCTACAGGATTAATACTTTAGCGTCTACGATTGGAATAACTCCAAAGGAAGCAAGATTTATCTTAGATTTAGAAGCCTTATTTGCTGAGGGTAAGAACAATTACATAATTGACGCTAAAATTTATGAGTTTTGTAGAAATCTGACTAATGTTGTTAATGGTAAACCTTGGCTTGTAATTAGAAATATGCATATTGAAGCTCTGAGTTTAAATTATAATAATTGGAAATATATTAAAGAATCTCATGTAAATATTGTATCTTTTTTTTCCAAAATAAAATATCTTGATTTGTTTCTAAGTTCTGTCAATAATTTAAACAGTAAAGATAGAAAAATTCTTAAAATTCCGAAATCGCTTGGTTTACTCACAGAACTTAAAAGATTAGACTTGAGTCATAATAATATTATTGAAATTCCCCACTCAATAAGCTCTCTTAGTTCACTTGAAAAAGTGAATTTGAGTTATAATAAAATATTTGAGATTTCTGATTCTATTTGTTCTCTCTCTTCACTTAAATCATTAGATTTAAGTCATAATAATATTCAAAAAATTCCAGAATCTATTAAGAATCTTGATTCTTTAGTGGAATTAAATTTAGAGAAAAACAACATCAAAATAATTCCCCAATCATTGAAATCTTTCTTAGACTCACTTGATAATTTTAGTATTTAATTTCTGTATATTGAAATAGAAGTGGTTTTATTGCAACTATAATTCGATTAATTAGATAATTTTTTAAATAACCAAAACCAAAAAAAAATCAATTATTTTTGTTTTTGAAAAAGGTGAAAAAATTGGAAAAACAGAAAATTAATGGTGGCGATGTATTAATAAAATGTCTTCTTGAGGAAAATGTTAAGTATATGTTTGGAATTCCAGGGGGGCAATTTTTAAATATGTATGATGCGATTTATCGTTGGGGGAGAGAGAAAGGTATTCAAACTATTCTTTTTAGACATGAAGTCGCTGCTGCACATGCTGCCGATGCATGGGCAAGAGTCACCAACACCCCCGGGATTTGTTTTGGAACTGTTGGACCCGGCGCAATGAATTTAATTTCTGGAGTAGGCGCCGCATGGGCAGATAATATCCCCGTTATTGCTATTATACCTCAAGTAAATTCTGAGTTTCAAGACTCATTTACTTTGCAAGGAAATCTTGATCAAATGACCATGTTTAAACCGATAACAAAATATCAAAAAAGTATTCGAAAAATTTATGAAATCCCCGATGCAGTTCATAAAATATTTAGAGAAGCAACTACAGGGCGATCACAACCGGTTTTATTAGAAATATTTGAAGATGCATTCCTTCAGGAAATTGAAGAAGATAAAATAAAAATTTTAAGTAAGGAAAATTATCGCGCAATCGAAAAACCAGCTATCGAAGATGATCTAATCAAAAAAGCATTGGATAATTTATTAAGCGCAGAGAAACCTTTAATAATATCAGGTGGTGGTGTATCACGAGCGGAGGCTTGGGATGAATTAAAGGAATTTGCTGAATATTTACAGATACCTGTTTTAACAACATCTATGGGAACAGGAACAATATCTGGTAACTCAAAATGTCTATTAGGTCTTGGTGTTGCTGGTTTAGGGTTGAAAATAATCCCCGAGGCAGACGTAGTTCTGGCTCTGGGGTGTAAATTCTCATGGACAATGGCACATGGGGCTGAACCGTTTTGGAATGATTCTCAAACTTTAATCCAAGTAGATATTGACCCTTCAATAATTGGACGAGCTAAACCTTTATCATTGGGAATTAATGGTGATTGTAAAAAATTCCTTATACAAATTCTTGAAGAAGTAAAAGCCAAAGATAAAATAGAAAGTAGAAATTGGTTGGACGAACTTGCTTTGCTTCGACAAAACAATATTGAGAAACTAAATAAGAAATTATCTAAAGATAAAATACCAATAGTCCCAAAAAGGCTTATTAAAGATATCTTAGAATCTATTGATGAGGATGCTATTTTAATTCTTGATGGAGGAGATATAGCAGTTTCTGCTGGAGAACAAATATATGATTATAATCTTCGAAAACCACTATCAACTCTCGCTGCTGTTGGTATGGGACAATTAGGTGTAGCTGTACCTTATGGAATTGGTGCGAAATTGGCAAAACAAGACAAACAAGTAGTAGCAATTGCTGGTGATGGCAGTTTTATGATTAATATTCAAGATTTAGAGACTGCCGTGAGGTTGGGGTTAAAAAACCTAGTATACGTTATTGCGAATAACTCCTCCTGGGGCATGATAAAATCAGGACAGAAATTATTTATGGGGAAGCGCTATATTGATGTTGATCTTCCTGAATTTGATTACGCTAAATGTGCGGAAGGATTTGGTTGTTATGGGGAAGTTGTAACCGATCCCAATGAGATAAAACCTGCCTTTGAAAGAGCAAAGAACGCTGGAAAACCCGCCGTTTTAGATGTAAAAATTGGTTTTGATACTCCCGATACAACAAAACTAATGGGAAGTATGGGCATTCTCTAATTATTTTTTTATGTTTGTAAAGTAGAATTAATTATGGTGATATCGAATTGAAAGGTATATATTATGCAACCGCGCGAGAAATTGAAGTAAAGAACGATTTACCTAAACCAATTATTGAACCGGATGAGGTTTTAATAAAAGTTAAGTATTGCGGTATATGCGGATCTGATGTCGGATCTTTTTCCGCTTTAGGTATGTGTTTACCACAAATAATTTTGGGACATGAATTTTCTGGAGAAATTGCTGAAATTGGAGAAAACGTAAAAAAGTTGAAAGTAGGGGATAGAGTAACCGCCAATCCTAATATACCCTGTTTAGACTGCGAATTTTGTGCGAAAGGTTTAGAAGTCATGTGCATTTTGAGCTCAGTAGGAGTATCTCGAGATGGAGCTTTAGCAGAATACATTAACGTGAGAGCAGATAGAGTACATGTTCTACCAGAATCAATTACGTATGAAGAAGGTGCAATGATAGAGCCACTCTCGATTGCCGTCCAGGCAGTTAAATTATCAGATTTTGTATTTGGTAAAAATATAGCGGTTTTTGGAGCAGGTACTATTGGATTGATGACCATTCAAGTATTAAGAGCAGCAGGAGCTAGAGCAATATATGTAATAGAACCCGTAGAATCTAAACAAAAGTTAGCATTAGATTTAGGAGCAGATCAGGTTTTTGAGCCAAAGAGATGGGGTAAAATTACTAAGCTAACAAAAAAACTGGGTCCAGACATAATTTTTGATTGCATAGGATTACCAGAAACAATAATGACATCAATGAAACTAATAAAAAGAGGGGGAACAATAATGATTATTGGAATTCATCCTCAACCATTTGAAATGCAAGGTTTTCTCCAAATGACATCAAAAAATATTACAATGAAAGGAATGTTCCTGGCTGATCAAGACTCTTTTATAACCTCTATAGTTTTATTAGAAAAGAGAAGTGTTAATGTAAAACCTATGATTACAAAACTCATAAAATTAGAAGACGTTCCCGATATGTTTGAAATATTGGTAAATCCTCCACACGACGAGATCAAAGTTCTTGTTGAGATGGAATAAATTCAAATACTTTTTTATTTTTTATTTATTGTGTTTTTTCAATTTTTAAAATAAGTGAGAAGAAATTATGGATAAGAAAATTGTTTTAGTAGGCGCCGGTAGTACATCGTTTGGACCATCAAGTCTCTCAGATTTATTCTTGAGTGAAAATTTAACAGGTTCTACAATAGTTCTTCATGATATTGATAAAAATAAACTAGATATGATGTACGAGTTATGTCTCAAGGAAAATGAAATGCGAAGCAATAAATTTATTTTCGAAAGAACAACTAAGCGTAAAGATGCTTTTAAAGGAGCAGATTTCATCATTAGTTCTATTGAGGTAGGAGATAGATTTCCATTATGGCGGCAAGACCGAAAAATCCCAAGAAAATATGGTTCAACCCAGATATTAGGCGAATGTGGTGGACCAGGGGGCACGTTTCATGCATTTAGGATAATTCCTCCCATTATTGAAATTGTACAGGATGCAGAGAGGATATGTCCAAAAGCCTTCTTTATTAATTTTTCAAATCCTATGTCTAGAGTTTGTTTAGCTATTAAAAGAGCCACACAAAATCTTAAGTTTGTAGGTCTCTGTCATCAAATTGGATTTTTTAATTTGCATTTTCCTAAGATGTTAAATATGAGCTTCAAGGATTTAAAAATGACGGTTGTTGGACTAAATCATTTTGGTTTCCTCTTAGGATTGGAAAATTGGAAAACAGGAGTTGATTTAATGCCTCAATTTCACTCAAAAGCGATGGATTATTTTGTAGAACATGAAGATAGGTTTATGTTTTCTACTTTAACATTTGAAGTTTATAAAAAATTCGGGTATTTTCCTCACTCCGGAGATAATCATTTAGGAGAATATATCCAATTTGGAGAAGAATTTACCAAGGAACAAGACATGCTTGATTGGATTGACAGGGCCGAAGATTTTGGCAAGGCTATATATTATCGATTTAATAGGGGTTATAAAAGACTTAAAAAAGGGCGGTATACTAAAAAAGGAATCTTATTAAAAGTCCCTTCGGGAGAACGGGCTGTTCCTATAATTGAAGAAATATTAACTAACAATAAAAAATATGAGAGTTCAGTAAATATCCCTAATGATGGACTAGTAGATAATCTACCTCAAGATTTAGTAATTGAAGGACCTGCAATTGTAGATAAAGAAGGTGTTCATGGGATTAAGATAGGAAATATCCCCAAAAATATTGCTGCATTACTGCGCATTGAGGCTACAATTCAAGATTTATGTGTTGATGCAGTTTTGAATAATTCAAAAGAACTTGCAATTGCTGCTTTAGCGGTTGATCCGAATGTGGGAAGTTTTGAGAAGGCAGATAAGATGTTTAATGAGATGTATTCCCTCCAGAAAGATTTTTTACCTCGATTTAAATAAAAAGTATAGGTGCTTACATCTCTCCGGTGTTTTACGAAATGTCCAAAAATTTAAGAAGAAAAGAATGATTGATAAACTGTATACATAAAAACTAGTAGATCATATATTCAATGGCAATTTTTGCCCCTTTTCGATTAGCTGTTTTCTAATGTTCTCAGGATGATATTTTAACTCATTAAATAACCAATTTAACAATTTCATCTTAGAATTGTATATCTCAATTTCTTCCTCAAACAATTCCATGTCAGGCATAATTATTCCATAAAACCAGTAGTTTTATAATTCAATGGAGACTTAGAGACATATTTAATCTTGTAATATGTAGGTAATAAGAGACGTTTTTTTAATAAAGATTATAATTTGCAAACACTTTTCTGCAATGATAATGACAAAAAAACCTAATCTCCCTGAACCAGAAGAAGGTCTAAAATTTATTGATGTGCATTGTCACTTACCATTTCCTCGTCCAAAAAGCGATAAATTACCCTCGGATAAGGAACAGTATGCTAATTTCATTAGAATGGGCGGGCTATATTTAATCACCAGCACAATTGATTTAAATACTCTTAGAATAACTCAACATTTCATGAAAGATCAGGACAGAAATTTTGGATTTTGTTGCGGATGGGCCCCTCAAACGGTAACTTATACACCTAAAAGTAAACATGACCAACATTGGAAGGAATGGCTTGATTTTATAAAGAATAACTCGGAAAAATATCTGGCGATCGGTGAGATCGGTCTTGACTTTCACCACGCTAAAACATTGGAAAAGCGAAATAATCAAGTTGAAGTTCTTAAAAAAATTTTTGAAGCAACAAAAGAATTAGATAAACCGTATGTTCTTCATGTAAGAAATGCTGCTAAACATGAGTTTGACACTCAAAATCCCAAACACAGATTTAATACACCAGATGGTGCAAATAAAGAAATACTAAATATTTTAGAAACATATAAAATTAATTCAAAAAAAGTAATGTGGCATTGTTTTTCTGGTCCAGAAGCGTATGGAAAAACCTTGCCTAATCAAGGATTCACTCTTTCCGTACCGAGTTCTGCTTATGGATTTGAAAGATGGCGAAATGTTTCAAAAGTCTCCCCTTTAAATTCTTTAGTTACCGAAACTGATTCATATTATCAACATCCTTATAAACGAGGGCCAATCAACGTGCCTTCAAATGTGCGTTATGTTATCTCTGCAATAGCATTTTCACATAGTCTTACTCAAAAAGAGGTCAGTGAAAAAACTGTCGAAAATGCAATTGATTTTTTTAATTTAAAGATAAAATAAATAATTACATAGAAATAGAACCCTTTCTAAAATCTGTTTTCCCAATTAACGCATTGATTAAGACGGGATCTCCTTTTCTAGCTATCTCTTTAGCTTCTTTCAATATATCATTTATAGCTTTAGGATCGTTAAGGAGTAGCCCTTTTCCTCCATAGCCTTCTGCTGCAGTATGATAATTGTTATATCTTAATATTGTTCCTACATCGTCATTTAAAAGTTCTATTTGATCTCGGCTAATTTGGGTCCAACCTGCATCGTTTCCAATAACAGCTATTATTGGAATATTATGTCGAACAAATGTATCAAATTCAATTAATCCATAACCAGCTGCGCCATCTCCCCACATTAGCCATACTTCCGCTTCTGGCCTCACTAATTTAGCCGCTAAAGCAAATCCTGCTCCAACACCTAATGTACCATATGGACCAGGATCAAGCCATGACAGTGGTCTTTTTGTTTTTACAATATAAGATATGGTTGCAACAAAATCTCCGCCATCTCCCACAATTATACTATCGTTATCTATTATTTCATTTACATTTTTACATAACAGCAAAGGATTAATATATTCGGTGTCTACTTCACTAAATCTTTGAATTACTTGTTCTCTCTCAAATTCACGTAGATGTAAGGTTTTAATCCAAGTATCCCATATCTTTTTTTCATTATTAAATTGTTTAGAAAGGGCAACTAAAAAAGTAGAAGGATCTGCTTGAATACCAAGAGTAGGATTTCGATTTTTTTTTAAAGCCTTTTTACTACGGTTAATAGATATGAGCACTGCCTTAGAATTTATAGCCATTCCATAGTTTAGGCGAAAGTCAATTGACATTCCAGCCAATATTACCAGATCAGCTTCTTTGAGAGCATCCCTTCTTTTATGCCTTAAATTTAGTGAGTTAGTGTCTCCAAGTAAACCTCTTGCCATTCCAGTTAAATAAACGGGGATACCAATCTGTTCTACAGCAGAGACTAGGTAATTAATGTTATCTGTTCTTAGCATAGTTTGACTTCCAATTACCATTATTGGTGATTTTGATTCATTCAAATAAGAAATTGTTTGAGAAAGATCATGATCATCAATTGAAAATGGGATTATTTCATTTGGTCTTGAGGGCTCTAAATTCGTATCTGAGCACGCGAAAAGCTTATCGACATAAGTACGTAGGTAAGAAACCATAGCGCTTTCACCATTATTGTTTGTTTCTCCAGTAAAAGAGCCATACATCCTTCGGACCAAGCTCTCCTCATACAGTAGGTCAATCGGACATTCAACAAACACTGGTCCTGGTATACCCGATTTTGCAACTTCAAAAGCCTCTTCCATAATGGGAATTATATCACAATCTTGTTTAATAGTTGTTGCCCATTTTACCAGAGTTTTAAATAGTTTTACTTGTTCAATATCTTGAAGAGCTCCTCTTCCTTTTAAAATTGTTGCAGCTGCTCCTCCCAGCAAAATAAGTGGTGATTGGGCCATTTGTGCATTTTTTATTGCAGTAATAGTATTAGTTACGCCAGGTCCTGCTGTAACAGCAGCAACTCCAGGTATACCTGTAAGCCTGGATATCGCATCGGCAGCGAATACAGCCGTTGGTTCTTGTCGCACATCAATAACTCGAATTCCTTGTTTCTTAGCTCCTACTAATATTGGTGATATGTGTCCACCACATAAAGTGAAAAGAAAACGAACGCCTTGCTTTTTTAAAACCTGAGCAATTAATTCTCCACCATCCATCTTTTTAATCATCTCCTAAAATGTGTTTTGCTGGTGTAAAACAAGTAAACTCACCTGTAAAAATTATATCTTCGTTTCTTTTAACGTTTACATCGACAATTAATTTTTTACCTTCTTTTCTTACTAATTGCGCCTCTGCAATTAGTATATCACCTTCAATCGCGGGTAGGAGAAATCGTGATTTTACTCCTCCTAATACTACATTTGGATGATTAACGGCGAGCATTGCAGCATAATCTGCCAAACTGAACGTAAATCCTCCATGAATTAATCCAGATTTATCAGTAATCATATCTAAACTTGTCTGAAGCTTAACCTTACTGTATCCTTCTCTTAATTCAATTGGCTCTCCACTCAATTTATTGTTAACTTTAAAATGTGTATTTTGTTTCATAGAAAATACTTCCAAAAATTCATTTATTTTATTAGATTATTAACACCTATCACCTTAAAATAATTTTCTTTTAACTTTTATAAATCTGAGCTAAATATGACCCAACCAACATCTATAATTTTATGCTCTACATATCATGATCCTCGCTTTAGACTTAAAATCCCACTCATATCAGCTTTACCTAAAATAAAAAGTATATTTTCTAAATTAACAGTATGCTGTACCCCTGTTACGCCTGAGGAGGTTTCAGATTTTTTAATTCAGGAGGATTTTGAAGTAGTATCTGGACCTCGAATGATACAAGTTGATAATTATAAAGAGGCTGTAAAATTAGCGTTAGATAACGTTGTATCTCCTGAAAATCAAAAAATTTTCTATGTAGACTTTGATAGATTGATTCACTGGATAAACACATATCCTGAAGAACTCACTAATACTCTTAAGGAAAATTCCGATGTCGACTATTTACATATCGGCCGCACTAAACGAGCATTTGATTCGCATCCTTTAACCCAGAAAGAAACAGAAATAATAGTAAATGAAATAGGGAGTAAAATTTTAGGATTTTCAGAGACAAAAGACCTTATATCAGTTTCTTTTCTATTTACGAAAGATTTAGGAGAAAAAATTCTTAAAATAAAGAATTCCACTAAAACTGGATTTTACGGCATATGGCCCATTGTATTTTGGAGTTCTACTAACCTAAAGCGCTATGTGGAAAATGAGGGTCTTGAATGGGAAACACCGGATCAATTTTTACCCGAAATATCCAATATTGGCTACGAGGATTGGCTAAAGAAATTTCAAACACCAAATGAATGGAATAAAAGGGTTCAACTTCTTCATGACGTCTTAATTGAATTAACCGAATTAGGAAATTTTCAAAACATCCTAAAAGATTAAAAGAAAGGTGAATATTTAAAAACTTAAAGATTGCACTAAACCTTCATAATAAGCTTCTGATGTTTTAAAAATCTTTTCCAGAGGTAAATCAGAGGAGACACCTCGGTCAGTAATATATTCAATATACATCTCGTCATTTGGAAGAGTCTTAGATAAGGAACCTTTGTTTAGATCAATGCCATCAAATTCAACGATAGGTAGATTTAATTTTTGGCACATTGTTATATTGAAAGCTGGTACTGCATTAAACCAGTGATCGTTAAGATACAATTCAGCAAATCCATGATAAACGAATAAATCCGTTCCCATTAGTTTTTTAAGTTTTTCAGGGACTTGATGATTTCTGATATCCGCAAAATGCAAACGAGATGGTATTCCTAAAGCTCTAGCTAATGTAGCAAGGACACATGCTTTTTGTACACACCATCCTTTTTTCACAGATATTACATGAGATGCTCTATTTTTTTCTTTTAAAGGTGTGAATGTTTCATAGGGATTATATAGAATTTCATCCCTCGTCCAGTAAAAAATCTTCACTGCTTTTTCAATAGTATTCGTAGTGTCTTTAGCTATTTCGTTTGCTAAAGATACAACTGTTTCTGAATCCGAATTTAGGAAATATGTAGGTTTTAAATATTCTTCTAATTTGTCCAAAATACTCACTTATAGTTCTATTATTATTTAGTAGTAGAATTAATGGAAAATTAAAAATTTAATCGAATTAGGTTATTAAGAAAAAAAAAAAATTAAAAATATTTTATTGTTAAATACCAAGTGTTTAAAGGTCCAACTCCTTTAAGCGTGCTTTTATCTCTACCTTTTTCTCCGGAGTAAGATCATATAATTTCCAGAAGAGAAGTACTCCTATAAGCATTAAAATCATTGGGATAACTGCCACTTGAAGTCGCAATCCAAAGATTGCTGTATCAGATTGAGTTGCAGCACCTGGTTCAAATCCGGTAAGAATGTGAATTAAAGCAAAAGTGACTGCTTGAATGATTAATTTAAAACAATTATAAAAAGTTTGGTTTTTAATAAAAAATTAGAAGATATTCGACTTAAATAATAACTTCAACTAAATTTAATCTAAATTAGAGATTTAGTTCCTTTAATTTTGCTTGAATTTGTTCCTTTCTCTCTGGAGTGAGATCATAATACTTCCAGAAAAGAATTGTACCGATAATCATAATGATCATAGGAATTATTGTTACTTGAATTCGGAGCCCTATAATTGCCCTAGGAGATTGCGTAGCTGATCCAGGTTCAAATCCCATAAAAATGTGGATCAAACCAAAGGTCACAGCTTGTATAATAATAGATGTTCGGGCAAAAATGCTACGGAAACCAACATAAAAACTTTCTTGTCTAGTTCCATTCTTTAAAGTAGCCTCATCTATAACATCACCAAAGAGTGGAAAGATTATTATATTAATACCAATTAGTCCTACACCTAATATAGCAGTAGCTATTATAGCAGATAATATTGAATTAATGAATAAGAGGGGTATAGTAAATAATATGGTTAATAGTGATCCGAGAATCAATACCTTTTTGAAATCACCCACCTTTTTAGTGATTTTTACCCATAAGGGTACCGAGAGCAAACCTGATACTATAAATCCTAATAATAAATAAGACTCAACTATCGCTTCTTCATTTAATATAAATCTAACCAAATAAGGAATCGAAGCTGTCATAATAAAGATCATTGTATTAATAGCAGTAAATATGCATGTATATGCTATAAGGTTTTTATGTTTAAAAGCTAATTTTATCATATCCGTAAACTTTGCAACTTCTTTTCTATTATCAACGCTTATTACTCGTTCAATCATCCACTGATCTTCTCTAATCCCTGGGATTGTAGTCAATACTATAATAACTCCAATTATCGAAACTATAATCCCCATTAATAAAAATGTAGCTCTATTTCCATATTGAATAATCAATGGAGGAAGAATGGCAGCAAGCATAGTACCCATAACTCCTAATACCATCCCAATTGATGATACGCGTAGTCTCTGGGCATCAGTCCGAAAGCGGTATGGGATAAATCCCCCATAGGCCACATCATAAATGGTAAAAAATACGCTATAAATACATATGACAATTAAGAACCAAATCGTTAATATTATCCAATCTTTATCTGCATCTAAATCTGGTACGACAAAAAGAAAAATAAAAGTCAATGACCATAGGATTCCACCAAAAACGATCCATAAAAATCTCTTTCCATATTTACTCCAAAATTTTCGTGGTTTATCGATAAAATACCCGATTAAAGGATTGATAACAATGCTTATTAAAGCAAAAACAACAAATATGGTGGTAACTATGCCCGTACTTAAACCAACCTCATTTTCATAAAAATCGAAAAGTCGGGTAGTAGCTACCATAGTTAAAAAACTAAACATCACACTCCCCATAGCTACCGAAAGATAGATTTTAGTTGGGATATCATCTTCTGATTTGGATTTTTTTTCTAAATTGAGATTAATTTCGTCCATAATTCAATTATAACTGTGATAAATAATATAAAAGATTTCACAAATAATATTCTAGCTTAATTAGAATATTACTAATCGTAAATTAAGAGCTAAGGTTTCCAAATAATTATTGAGTTCTCTATAGGAAAATTAAAAATTAATTTAACATTAACAAATATTATGCCCGGACCAGGAATGGATATAATTGGTGATGAGGAAAAAAAAGCCTTAATGGAAGTTATTGAATCCGGTTATCTTTTTAGATATGGTGATTTATCTGATCCTAGATTTAAGGCCAAGGTGTGGAACTTGGAACAGGATTTTGCCAAAAAATTTGGTACAAATCATGCCCTCGCAGTAAGTTCTGGAACTACTGCTTTATTAACCGCGTTATGGACTTTAGGAATTGGACCTGGAGACGAGGTAATTGTACCAGGATACACTTTTATTGCCAGTATTACTTCAATCATTACTGCACGAGCGATTCCCGTTCTCGCTGAAGTTGATGAGACTTTAACACTTGATCCCGAGGATGTTCGTAAAAAAATTACGCCTCGTACCAAAGCAGTAATGCTTGTACATATGCTGGGGAATCCAGGACATTTGGATGAAATTCTGAAAATCACACAAGAGAACAATATACACTTAATAGAAGATTGTGCACAAGCTTTAGGTGCTACTTATCATGGCAAATATGTAGGAACTTATGGAATAATTGGAACCTATTCCCTTAACGTATACAAAACTATAACGGCAGGTGATGGAGGTATAGTGATCACTAATGACGAGGCACTTTACAAAAGAGCATTCTCCTTACATGATCAAGGACATTTACCCTTACGACAAGGAGTTGAACAAGGAAAAAGAACAGTGCTTGGTTTAAACTTCCGTATGAATGAGATTACAGCTGCAGTAGCTGGAGCACAGCTTAAAAAGCTTGATTATATTAAAACTACATTGAAAAAGAATAAAGGGTTGCTTAAAGCAGCAATTTCTGAGCTTAAAGAAATTGAATTTCGTAAAATTCTTGATGAGCAAGGGGATGTGGGTACATTGCTAACCTTTTTTATGCCCACAGTAGAGAGTGCTGAAAAATTATCTGAAAAAATTGGATGCACCACAATTGCAAAATCTGGATGGCACGTATATACTAATATGGAACATCTTCTCGGTAAAATGACAATCACAGATGAGGGATGTCCATTTACTTGTCCTTACTATAAAGGTCCCGAAGTCAATTACTATAAAGGAATGCTCCCGCAAACTGACGATTTGTTGAACAGAGCAATCAATATAAGTGTAGGTGTTTCAGATACCGGTCTTGGTTCTGCATATGGTATCACAATCAATAGTACAAAAGAAGAAATTGATCAAGTGGGGAAAAATTTATTACAAGCTATTAAGGATTGCTTATAGTATAAATACTTGAGATCAAATAATAAAAGAAAACAAATTTTATATTTCATAGATTTCGGGGCGTCTATCCTTTAAAGTTGTAGCGACACCTCTTTTTCTCTTTTTGCGTAGCATTTTTAAATCGAGTTCACCAGTTACAACACATTCTATATTCGCTTCTGCTTCAGCAATAACGCCATTTGGAGTCCAAGGGGGCTCACAAGGACTTAAAATGGATGTTCTTCCCCATCCTGCCATAAATTCAATAGGAGGGGTTCCAACTAAGCAACTATTGATGACAAAAATTTGATTTTCTAGGGCGCGTGCCTGACAACTATGTCTTACTCGCCAAAATCCATGCTCTCCTTGGGTGTAAGAAGGTGTAAAAATTATTTCTGCTCCTTTTAATGCATAAGTTCTTGCAACTTCAGGGAATTCCATTTCATAACAATTTCCTATGCCGAATTTTACACCATCAATTTCAAAGATCTTAAATTCTGTGCCATGGGTAAATCCTGCTTTAACTTCCCCCGGCATTAAATGAGTTTTCGTATGAGTAAATACCTGACCGTCTGGATAAAAGACATGTCCGATATTATATAATTTATCATTTCTCATTACTAGATGGGAACCCGCTACAATATATTGTCCAGTTTTTTCAGAAAGCTGTTTAAATAGATCAATATATTTATCTTCAAATTCGTAAATTTTGTTTATTTCAACAAAATATTGCAATTCCATAGTAAAGGCTTCTGGGAAAATAACGAAATCTGAGCCTTTCGCTTGATTTACAAGATTTTCGACATTTGAAGCAAATTCATCAAATGATGAAATGGGTTTAAAAGCAAATTGTACAGCAGATACTTTGATTTTTTCCATAATTAATACCTAATAAAACAATTTGTTAATGATATTAATAAAACTTTATTTTTTACTGAAACTACAATTAGTTAACTTGTTTTAAAAAAATGTTAAAAAAAGAAAAAGATTTTCAAATAAATCTCTACGCATCTAACTTGAAAGCTGCTTTAAAACCTTCGTGAATAGCTTCCAACATCGTCCGCGGTTTTTTACAATCTCCAATTTTTGCAATCGTAAAACTAGGATTAGATGCCTTAACCTCATCATGAAGTTCTATATTAGGTTTAACTCCAGTTGCTAATATAACAGAATCTACATCTTCTATTACTCTTGTATCTTTATCAAGGTCATACTGTATGGTTCTTCCTTCAAATTTAGTAATATTTGCACCTGTAATGATTTTCATACCTAATTTATTCATATGCCCCAATAAAAATCCACGTGTTGTTCTACCTACATTAGTACCCAATCTCGGTAGGATTTCCATGATAGTAACATTTTTATTACCCCTAAGCCATTTCTCATCAACTTCCCCTGGAGGCATAAGATCATAGAGTCTTATAAAACGTGCTACATCAGAATCCAATGCTCCTTGTTCAGCAGCCCAAATAGCGGTTTCCATACCTGTTCCCGAACCGCCAACAACTACTACATTCTTTCCTATAGGTACATCTCCACTAAGAACTTCCTCAGCTAAGTGTATATCTGTACCTGTGCTGCCATCAATACCTGGAATAGGTGGAATACTATAATTTACCCCCGTAGCAAAAATTACCGCATCTGGATTATATTCTTTTATGATATCTAGATTAGCTTCTTTTCCAAGTTGCAGATCAATATTTAAATGGTTTATCTGTGCATTGTAATAATCAATTACATCTTTTATTTGATGACGTCCAGGAGGTTGATAAGATAAATTAGCTTGCCCTCCAATGTAATCATTCTTTTCTAAAATAGTTACATTGTGACCTAATACAGTGGCCACACGAGCAGCCTCTAGTCCTCCGGGACCGCTTCCAATAATTAGAACCTTTTTTGGATTTTCAGTTTTTTTACTGAGATCAAATTTACCTTCACGAGAAGCTTCGTAATTACGCATGCATTCAATGGGCTTCATCTTGAAGATGTGATCAAAACAACCTTGGTTACATCCAACACAATTTCTAATATCCCAAAACTTACCCTCTTTGGCTTTTAAAGGCATATAAGGATCAGAGATAAGGGTACGAGCAATGCATATTGCATCTGCCATTTCATCTCTTAATATTTGCTCAGCCATAAAAGGATCGTTGATTCGATTACTTGCGAACACTGGAACATTGACAACATTTCTTACATTTTCAGCTAAATAAGCATAACTTCCCTGAGGAACCATCATTGGAATTTGGGGGATCCTCGTTTCATGCCAACCCCCGGTTACATTAATATAATCAATTCCAGCTTCTCCATAATGTCTAGCAATAACTGCTACATCTTTATATGTATTAGAACCGGGTACAAAATCATCACCAGATAAACGCATTCCCACGACAATATCCTTTCCCACTCTTTCTTTCACTAATTTTATTAGTTCGAGTGGATATCTCAGTCGATTTTCAAGACTACCACCATACTCGTCAGTTCTTTTATTAGTTTTTGTGCTCAAAAACTGATTTATAAGATAACCCGCACTTCCTAGTAATTCTACTCCTTCAAAGCCCGCGTCTCTTACGCGTTCAGCTGCTTTAGCATGACTTTCTTGAACAACTTTGATATCTTCAATAGTCATCGCCTTTGGTACTTGTTTGGTTAAATTTGATCTTACTGCTGATGCAGATACAGCGGGATCATCCTTATTGAAAGAAGGAGCATATGCTCCCCCGTGATATAATTGTACAAATAATTTAGTGCCATGGGGATGACATACTTCGGCAATACGTTTAAATCCCGGAATATATTTGTCGTCATCTATTGCAATCATACCAGGACCGGCTCCACGAGGCTCTATTTGTGCGCCTCCTACAATGATTACTCCTACTCCTCCTTTAGCTCTTTCTTCATAAAAGTTTACAATTCTATCAGTGACAAAATATTGTGGGGTATAATTTAACGCCATCGCTGGCATTATAATGCGATTTTTTATCTCGATATTTCCAATTTTTAATGATTCAAATAACTTTACGAGTTTCATATTCTAAATCCTCTTTATTAATAACTTTAACTTGTTAATATTTGTGAAAAATCTAATATAAAATATTAAATTTACGACTTCACCTAATCCTAAAAGTTTTAATACAGTTATTTAGTACATCTTTACGCTAGATGATATTTTGACTTAATCGTGAATGTAATAAACAAAAAAAGTCAGACTCCAATTATTATTTGTGAATTCAATAGAATTCTAATGTTATTTAAATTTGAATAGAAATTACTTTCCTTTAAACACTGGCTTTCTTTTCTGTAAAAAAGCTTTTGCTGCCTCTAAATGATCTTCAGTAGCATAAAGTTTCTCTTGATATTCCACTCCTATTTGATTCATTTTATTATAAACTTCTTCGTAGGCTTTTTGTATTATTTCTTTTGAATATGATATAGCGAGTGGAGGTTTTTCCGCAATTTTCTTGGCTGTTTCTAACGTTTTAGGGAGTAATTCATCTTGGGGGAAAACTTTATTTACTAATCCGATTCGTAAAGCCTCATTAGCATATATTCTATCGGTAGTATAGATAAGCTCCTTTGCTCTCTGTACTCCCACAGTTTTTGGTAATGTAAAGATGGCATTAAACTCGGCAAGTAACCCCATATTAGTGGTTGCTTCTATAAAAAATGCATTTTCAGAAGCGTAAATAAAGTCGCATACTAATGCAATATTCATTCCTTCACCTACCGCTAAGCCATTTACCGCAGCGATAATAGGTTTGTATAATTTGAAGAAATCATTAGGAGATACCATAGTTTTATGGGGCTCTTCCAGAGCGGCTTTAAGCTCCTTGGATCCGAACATAGACACGTCTGCGCCAGCACAGAAAGCTTTACCTGCTCCTGTTATAACAATAACTCTTACATCATTATCTTCTTTAGCTTGTTTTAAGGAATTTTTTAATTCTAGATTCAGTTGTAGATTTAACGCATTGTACTTTTCAGGACGATTTAGGGTAATTACAACTATATTATCCTTCTTCTCATATAATACTGTTTCAAAATCTGGACTCATACTTTCATTATCTCCTTTATTTTTTTGAGAGTTGATCATAATTTAATATTTTTTCACATTAAATACTTATTATTTATCTAAACAATAAAAGGAGAATATGTTCCATTAATATTTTGAAAATTTAAAATAAAAATAAAGAAAAAACAATGTTTAAAATTATTTATCCAGCTTATATGCTGTTTTAAATCCTTCATGAATTGCTTCTAACATTGTTCTAGGTTTTTTGCAATCTCCTATTTTATAGATTTTAAATTTTGGGTTTGATGATTTTATCTCATCATGAAGAGCTTTATTAGGTGTCACTCCCGTTGCTAAGATAAATGTATCAACGTTTTCTAATACTTTTGTATCACTGCCAACTTCATATTGTATTGTATTTCCATCGAATTTTTCAATATTTGCACTCGTAATGACATTAATTCCTAGCTTATTCAGATAACCCATTAAAAAACCACGAGTGGATCTACCAACATTGGTGCCTATTCGAGGTAATACCTCAATAATGGTAACATTTCTATTACCTTTAAGCCACTTTAAATCAACCTCATCTCGAGGCATGAGATCATATAACCTAATAAAACGTGCAACCTTGGAATCTAAAGCACCTTGTTCAGCAGCCCAGATAGCCGTCTCCATGCCAGTACCAGAACCACCTACTACGACTACATTTTTGCCAATGGGTATATCTCCATTAAGGACTTGTTCCGCTAAAAAAATATTCTTGCCAAGACCTTCCTTAACACCTGGAATATCAGGAATAATCCAATTAACACCTGTAGCAAAAATGACAGCGTCTGGGTTATAATTATTTATTAGGTCTGATGTTGCCTCAGTCTCGAGCTTTAAATCAATATTTAGATGTTCAATTTGTGCGGAATAGTAATCTATAATGTCTCTGATCTGATGTCTTCCTGGTGGTATGTAAGATAAATTAGCTTGTCCTCCCATATAATCTTTCTTTTCTAGAACAGTGGCATCATGACCTAATATTGTAGCTACGCGAGCGGCCTCCAATCCACCAGGTCCAGATCCTATTATTAAAACTTTCATAGGATTCTCTGTCTTTTTATTCAGATCAATCGTACCTTCACGGGAGGTTTCGTAATTTCGCATACATTCTATAGATTTTGCTGCAAATAAATAGTCAAAGCAACCTTGATTACAGGCTATACACCTTCTGATATCCCATAGTCTATTTTCCTTAATCTTATTAGGCAAGTAAGGATCAGAAAGAAATGGTCTTGCCATACAGATCGCATCTGCTTTCTCATCTCTTAAAATTTGTTCAGCAACATAGGGATCGTTAATTCGATTACTTGCGAAAACAGGAATATCTACAACATTCTTAATGTTTTCAGCTAAATATGCGTAATTTCCTTGAGGTACCATCATGGGTATCTGTGGAATTCTGGATTCATGCCATCCCCCAGTCACATTAATATAATCTAAACCAGCCTCTGCATACTTTCTAGCAATTACAGCAACTTCTTTATATGTAATAGAACCTGGCACGAGGTCATCTCCAGAGACTCTTGAGCCAACAACTATATCCTTTCCGACTCTATCTTTAATTAATTTTATTAATTCAAGCGGATAACGAAGCCGATTTTCCAAAGAACCACCATACTTATCAGTCCTTTTATTGGTAATAGGGCTTAAAAACTGATTCATGAGATATCCTGCACTTCCAGGTAATTCAATTCCATCAAATCCAGAATCTCTTACACGTTCAGCGGCTTCAGCATGATGTTCAAGAACCTCTTTAATCCCGTCAACCGTTAATTCTTTTGGTACGATTTTAGTAAAATTAGATCGAACAGCTGAAGCAGATACAGCTGGATTATTTTTATCAAATGAGAATGCATATGCTCCTGCGTGATAAAATTGGGCAATACATTTAGCACCATAAGAATGCACCATCTCAGCAAAAGTCTTAAATCCTGGAATGAATTTATCATCGTCAATCGCCACAAAGCCATAACCTGCTCCACGATATTCTACTTGACAACCGCCTAAGATTATCAATCCGACTCCTCCTTTAGCCCTTTCTTCATAAAAGTTTAACAACTTATCATTTAAGAATCCGTCGGGACTATAACTCAAGTGCATCGCGGCCATTACAATTTTATTTTTAATCTCGATATCTTTGATTTGTAAGGGCTCAAATAACTTAACAAATTTCATGGTTTTATTCCTCTCTTTATTTCTCAACTTAATTTATTGATAATTTAAAAAATACGTAAAGATAATTTTAACTTTTACGTTTAACTTAAACGACTTTAATGCGATTATAAGTATATTTCGTTAAAGTTTATGATATTTCCAGATTAAAATTTGGAATAATATGTATGTAATTCAAATGTTATCCAATAAGTAATTAAAAAATTCTGAATCTATTATGCTAAATATCCGGATCAAATCATCCGGTTTAAATTCTTTAAAATCATCAGAGTTTAGATCCATATCATTTCCTTTTTCCAAAAATCTGAATAATTTTAGCTTAAAATAGTTATAAACTAAGTCATAGGAATACACTTCTGTATTTTCTAGATTAATAATTAATTCTTGATTGTAATTCTTTTCGATCTCTTTAATTAAATCTTTAATTTTTAGTTTTTTTAAATTAATGTTCATCAAGAAGTCTGCAATATTGAGATAGCTATTCCCCTTAATTTCCTCTAGCATTATTTCTATAACTTCTTTTGTTTCCATGATACTATTTATTAATTTTAATGACATTTCCATTTTTAATATCTATTAAATAGTTAGAGTAAACATTTAGAGGATAAAAACTACGAAAAAGCCTATATTCCTCCAAATTTTCTTCATTTAACTTTTTTAAATTCCCACTCTCTAAAATGGTCTGATAATGTTCGAGTTTTCCATTTAACTTTTCAAAATATTGAATTTTCGAATAGAGTTCTTTAAACTTCTCTTTAAAACTATTAAAATTACTAATATTTTCCTTTAACTCATCACATTTATTTTTAAACACTTCTCCATTAATGTTTTCATGAAAAATATCGCAAAATAAAGGTTTAAAAGGCGAAATACAATCATTTTCATTTAATTTTTTAAAGAGATCTTCTCCTTTATCATAATTACCTAATTCGTTAGTATCAACAAACTTTTGAAATAGCCTTTTAATATTTTTGTGCAATCTATTAAAATCTTTTAGTTTTATATTAGAACTTAACAATTCCTTAGTTGAATTCGATATATAGTACAGCCCTAAAGAGACAGGCATTGGACCTTCCTCATTTTTGTCCTGAATGACTGAAACCTTAACTTTACCTAAATTAAATATACGCTCTTTAGCGATCTTTTGGAATTCTTTTATTTTCTCATGTAAAACATTTAAAGTTTCTTGTAAACTCATCTTATTGGTTGTTATTAGTAATTTCTTTTAATTTATTTAAGTCAAATTTTAAGGTGTGAACCATAATATCAAATATTTTTTCCTTCACTTCTTTATTATTAGTAAAATCGATAATATCCTTTTCTACAAATAGCTCTCCGAATTCATTTTGCAATTCAGTTGTAAAATGATTCATTCTCTTTATCAAAATTGGCGAAGGCTCTCTACTAAGAATGAATAAAATGGCTAAATCACTACCCCCCTCAAAACGATACATTTCAAATTCCATGCCTTCAACACTTAAGCCTTTTAAATCTCTTTCTACTGCCTCATTACTAAAGCTGGTTATTGCTGTGAATAATCCTATTACTAACTCAATATCTTTTTTGAAGATGGAATAATTCCATCCAAATTTAACGATACCGGCTGAGACATCAAAGATTATATAACTCTTAATACATTCAACATCGGGATCTCCTTTAAGCAATTTTATTAAATATGCCCGAGTTAACCTTAATTCTTCGTCAAGGGCCGGTAAATCAAAAAGCTCTTCAAATTCTCTAACTTTTTCTTCAAGATTAGATTCAATTATTAATTCTATTGTAGATTTAACATCTATTAAATAATCTTCATTTTGCACATTACCCTTTAGTATATCTTCTGTGCCTTCAGAACTATTTTCAAATTTTTCTAATAAATACACTTTCCTTAACTTATCGAAGGCATCTATAATTTCAGGAGGTAAATTAGTTATCAATGTAATTAGATGATTTTTGAAATTGTTACTTATTATTCTTTTTATAATATTTATATCGGTTTCTTTATTTTAATTTCTCTAAGTTACAAAAAATAACTTTTGATGGTTATTAATACAAAAATATCAATGAATTCAATTGCTTTTTCACTGCTTTATGGATGCTGAAATAATAAATTTAGAAAAAAAAAGATGTATATGTATTACTGTTTTTTAAAGATCTACTTCTATTTCATTAAGAATATCTTTTCCCGATAAATTTTTACCACAATAAGGGGCAATTCCATTAAAGAAATCCATTGGGTTATCTTTAAATGCCTCCTCAGGAGTTAAAATTCCCTTCTTATTTATTTTTCCTTCGATTACCATGATGGTAGCAATTCCGAGAGGAACGCTTGTTACTCCTGCCATATCACCAAAAGGTTCAAGAGTGAGTGCAACTCCAATCTTTTTTCGTTTTCCATCTTTTTTACCCGTAGCAATTACTGATAGTGTAGGTGGTCCTCCGATATATTCGTTAGCTAAATCTTGGTCCTTGAATACTTTCTTATTTAAATCTCCCCATTCCTTGGATAATCCCAATGTGGCTTCTTCGATTGTCATTTCTTTGTTCTTAATTTTTTGGCTATATTTACGGGTAATATCTGTTGCAGTTTTTCCAATATACATCACATTAGAAATATTTTTAGCTTTTATCGTTCTTGGCAGCGTTACGGGCTCGGGGTGTCCAATATTGACGGCATACATACTTTTATATCTTGGAAACTCATAGGGTTCAGTTTCCGTTAAAGGTTCAATCTCGACCATCTCTCCATTTTTAAACGTAGGAACTTTTTCTATTGTTTCATATAGTAGATGCATTGCTGCTGCGTTAGGCTTTCTTTCTGTTTTGTCTAATTTCTTAGCTAATTTTTGTGGTCTTATAAAGTATTTCGGTTTTCTTCCAGTTTTAATCTCGGCTGCTACACCCCACGCTGTTATAACCTCATCAATCTCATCAAGTTTTGAACATGCTTGAACTGCCATAATGTTTGTTATTCCAGGGCTTGCACCTATTCCTATAACAGCAGTAATTCCTGCCTCTTTGGCCTTTTGATCAAATTCAAGGGCATCTAAGCTTGGTTTCCAATCATCACATATATCTAAAAATGGTTTCTTAGCTTCAATCACGGCTTCTATAATGGGAACTTCAAATCTATAAAATGGTCCTACTGTGTTAATAACAATGTCATGTGATGCCATTAAATCCAGTAATTTATCTTTTTCATTTATGTCAATTTGTACAGCTTTTACTTTGGGTGAATCAACCATTTCAACAAATGTTTTGGCTAATTCATAATTGATATCTCCCACTGTTATGGATGATACACTTGGAGAATCCAAAAGTACAGCTATTGCCATTCTTCCCATATCCCCTGACCCACCCAATGCTAGAACATTCAATTTTTTACACTTTCCTCATAATCATTTATAATTTCCATCTATTATTTTGTTATTTGTTAGAATAGTTTATATACCTTTATGATAGAAATGAATAAATTCTTGAGAATTTCATCCTCTCCCGTCTAGGTGAGGATAGCGACTCTGAGCCTTAAGAACTTCATGGAGTAATTTGTTTACTAACTCATTTCGTAGATTCATTGAATTTTCGTCATACCATAAATTATTCATTTCTTCTGGGTCATTTTTACGATCAAATAAATCTCCATAATTTTCTAAGTTTTGATAAACTGTTAGTTTATGATCTTCAGTAATTAAATGTCTTACTCTCACTAATCCCATCATATCCTCATCTTCCTCAACTAAACAGCAATCTCTTAATTTTTTACTAGGATCTTTTAAAACAGGAGTCAGATCAACACCTTGCATATCGGGTGGTTGGTCTTTTTTTTTAATATTAAGGAGGCTCATAATTGTTTTGGGGATATCAATTGAACTTACAAGTGTGTCGCTAACTCCGGTTTTGGTCAATCCAGGAACTTTCCATAATAAAGGTATTTGCAGCACACCATTAAAGGGATTCGGCCCTTTTAATAGTAATCCATGATCTCCCATTAAATCGCCATGATCAGCGGTATAAATTATCATTGTATTATCAGCTAACCCTAATTTTTCTAAGGATGCTAATATTTGTCCTACTCCATGATCTATCATTGCAATAGATCCATAAGTTAACGCAATAAATTTTCGAGCTTCTTCCTCTGTTGTTTCACGTAACAAAGCTCCTCTCATGATCGGATTTTTCAAAAACTTTCCGATGAACTTGTGGTCATACAACTTTTTAGCATCGTTAAAACTCTTAGGTAATTCGATGTCTTCAGGTTTATATAAGTCATAATATTTTCCGGGAGGGCAGACTGGATGGTGTGGATCGGGATATGAACAATGTACAAAAAAAGATTTATTTCCATAATCTCCTTTAGCATACCTTTCAAGAAACGCAATTGTCCGTTCAGTGATATAACTACTTGGGTATAATTCTTCCGGTATTTCTGATTTATATAATGGGTAATCAAAGAAAGTTTTGTTTTTTTTCTTTATATAGTCAAGATGTTGAGGTGCTCTTTCTTCTAACCATTGAGTATAATGTCCAGTACAAATATCACCGTGACCTATTACTACTTCAACTTCGTCGAAGCCATAATAAGGTTTAGGAAAGTTGTCTATCATTTTTTGTCGTAATTCATCATTTAAGAAAGAACCGGCATGTTCTGCCGATCTATCATTCTTCTTAAGGCGTTTTATTCCATATTGTAAATGAATTTTCCCTATGGCTGCAGTCTGATAATCACCAGATTCTAATAAAACTCGAGTAATAGTAGGTACATCTAATGGTAATTTAATTCCGTTACTCCTAACTCCGCTCATATTCGGATACAGTCCCGTAAGAAGACAAGCTCTATTTGGAGTACACATGGGATTGGTGCAATAGGTATTTGCAAATCTTATACCGTCCTTTGCTATGCTATCAATGTTGGGGGTCTTTTATATAGGATTTCCTGCACAACTCATGTGATCAGCTCGTTGCTGATCTGTCATAATGAATAATACATTCATTTTCTCACTCATAGACATCACTTAGTAAATATTACTTAGTAAATATTAATTCAATACTAAGTAAAACTAATATGAATTAGTTGATTTTTTTAAAAAAAGTTATGGTTTAATTTGTTTACTTATTATTTGTATATTTAACGAATATTACTTTTTAGTCGATTCTTTTAGGGTTTGGATCTGTTTTCTTGCTTCTTTCTGTGCTTTTTCTCCTGGATAAAGGATTTGAGCTTTTAAATTTTCATGATATAATTTGTTAACTAACTCAAATCTTAAATCCTTATAATTTTCGTCATACCATAA
>SDBS01000913.1_pt1 | contig 29667 bp, 32 predicted proteins | sample 2277091 | NCBI WGS metagenome assembly SDBS01 (sample SAMN10404972, study PRJNA504765) | marine sediment metagenome | isolation source: marine sediment core GS10_PC15, 163 cmbsf | place: Arctic Ocean: Southern Knipovich Ridge | collected 2010 | reverse complement strand
CAATTTGCACTTATCTAATACCTATTGAGATTGATTATGCTATTAAGCATCCGATGACTGAAACGAGTATAGTTGCTGAATCCGTACCGCATTTAAGACGTGGTGCAGTACGTGATTTCAAAAGGATAATGGTTGAGACGGGTAGATGGATTCCTGAACATTGGAAGTGGACTACATTTACTTATACGTTCTCGAATGGTAGTTATATGGAGTTCTTTGGAGCGGATGATGACAGTAAGCTGAGAGGTGCCAGGCGTGATAGATTGGTTATGAATGAGGCGAATAATATGCCATTTAATGTTTATACGCAGTTGGTAAGCAGAACGAAAGGTAGTGTTTTTTTAGATTGGAATCCTACAGCTGAGTTCTGGTTTCACGAAGAGTTGATAAATGATGATGATGTAGATTTTTTAATATTAACATACAAAGACAATGAGGGTTGTCCACAGGCAGCAAAGGATTTTATATTGAAAGCTAAGAAGAAATGTGCTACATCAACATTCTGGAAGAATTGGTACAGGGTATATGGGCTTGGATTGATAGGTAATTTAGAGGGTGTGGTGTTCTCGGATTGGAAGCCTATAAGTGCTGTACCGGACACGGCACGTTTGTTAGGTTATGGAATGGACTTTGGTTACTCAAACGATCCGACAACATTAATAGCGTGTTATAAACATAATGATAAAATAATATTCGATGAGTTGATTTATCAAAAAGGTCTGTTGAATTCTGAAATAGTCAGTATGGTTAAACAACATCCGATAAGAATTATATATGCGGATTCAGCGGAGCCTAAATCAATAGATGAGATAAGACGTTACGGAATAAAAATAAAGGCAGCATCCAAAGGGCGTGATTCTGTTATGTATGGTATAACGCTGTTGCAAGAGAAAGACATATTGATAACCAAACGTTCAACTAATTTAATTAAGGAGTTACGTAATTACAGATGGTTGACAGATAAGGAAGGTAATAAAATTAATAAACCTATTGACGCTTTCAATCACGGGATAGATGCAATGAGATATTTTGCGGTAATGACATTTAAGAAAAAAAGTAAACACACAAGAGCAATTGTATAGCATAGATGACATAACGATATTGGAGTACTTATATTTAAAAGACAGTTCTAAATATGATATATTCATTGACACATTAGATGCCGTTAATAGTTTTGCCGGTAAGGTTTGCCTGGTTAAAAAACTGACATACGATGAGATCGAGGTTATGAAGCAGGTCTTTACAAATCCTAATGTCAATGATTTAAAAGATATATTCTGTTTGTGTTATAATTTACGTGGTGATATGAATCAGTCGGCAGATCAGCAGTTTTACTCAACGTCTGTATTTGAGTTGTTTCGTGCTAAACGTTTCTTGCAGGAGTTTATAACAAAACTAATTGAAAGAGAGGTAAACACCTTTTCAGGTACACCGGATGATAAGTCAGTGATGGTAAATGCAGCAGAGAGGTTAAGACCATTTAATCATACACTGTCAAAGATAAGATTAGCGGAGCAGTTTGGTATTACACCAAGCGAGGTAGGTCGTTGGAAATATAGTTATGTGTTTTCATTACAGGCGAGTAATAAAATGTATAGTGATGTACAACGAGATAAAGCAGAAATAAAATAACATACTAATGGAAGAAATATTAAAAGTAACATCTAAAGAAGTAGACGAAAGATTAAAAGAAATGAGAATTTTATCAGAATCATTTAATGAGATTTTGAGATGTAAAGAAACACAAATGGAAGCTGAAAATGTGTTTAGATATTTAAGAGGAAAAGATTGTGAACGTTATTTATGTGATTCAGTTTTTAGAATTAAAACAAATATAAGTACAGGTGGTTTAATGTGTAGTTTATTAGAATCATATCATCAATATAGATTAAAGCAGAATTAAAATAATATAATATATGAAAGATATAGTAGAATTTGGACACAGTGTAAATTGTCAATGTAAACATTGTAAGCCTAAAAATAAAACATTATAAGGTAGAATAGTATCAGAATTCCCGGTTAAGGTTGACTATTATTGTATCTATCCCGTGTAAACTAATACTAAATTAACATATTATGAAATATAAAATTGACACAGTAAACAAAACAATTGAGATTGAAGAGGCAACAACTAAAGAATTAAAAAAGTTGTGTAAAGATTATGAAGGATTTACAATTATATCTAAAGTGATTTGGAATGATTATCCTTTTGTTTATAAAACATTTGATGGTACAATAATATATGATCCACTAACAACCACCACCACTACTGATGGGGCTTTTAGTACAATCACTGAACCTTTAACAATTAATTAATATGGCACGAAAACAAACAGCAACTAAAGGTAGTTCAAGAAAAGCATTAAGAAATCAATCCAAGTGTAATAACTATAAGTTAATGAATACAAGAATAGTTAATAAAAAAGTAAAATTAAATAAACATCTATTAACAAATAAAAATGATTTAGATGCTAAACGGATATTAAAACAATTATAAATAATTAAAAACAATAAATTATGGCAGGAAGTAAAACAAATGCATTTGAAACAAGTATTGCAGGGTTAATTTTTCAAAACACAGATATCGCTAATATCGGCGATACAGCAGGACTTCAAAACTCAGTAGGAGATGGTAGTTTATTCATTGGACTATATACAACCGATCCAACTGAAACAGGAGCAGCTGGTTCAGAAGCAACGTTTGGATCGTATGCGCGACAAGCAGTATCAAGGACAGGAGCAGCAGGATGGACTATTGCAGGGCCCTTAACTGACAATACAGCGTTGATTACGTTTCCAGAAGCGACATCAGGGAGTGAAACAATCACACACATTACAATTATGACGGCAGTAACGGCTGGTGATCCTTTATATCATTCTACCTTGAATACTTCAAGGTTAGTAAATACAGGAACAACATTAGAGTTTGCCATTGGTGCATTGACTATAACCGAGGACTAATAGAGTTCTACTTTTCACTACGACAAACCCTATATAGAGATGGGGTTTTAGTATTTAATAAACTTAAAAAATGGCATACCCAGCATATGAATCAACAGGTCAGGGAGCAATAGGAACAGGAACGGATTTTTCTTGTGACGTACCTTATCCAAGTACTGTAAATGCAGATGATATTTTGATTGCATCTATAATGGATGCTGATAATGACACGTTTGATACACCTGCTGGATGGACTAAAATAGATGAAGATAGTGCGAATAATAATTTATCAGTTGCTTATTATTGGAAACGTGCAGACGGAACTGAAACGGGTACAGTCACATTTACTTCTCTTTTAAATTCAGGTTCACTTGTAGCAGGTATCATGTACCGTTATTCAGGATGTGTTAAATTTGGTGTTCCTTTTGAATTTCCAACAGATTCAACGGTTGTACAAGCATCATCAAGATTATTATCTTCATGGAGTCTTTCAACTCATGCACAAGAACTTGCTTGTGCTATAAATATAGTTGAAGATAATACCTATACAGATTTAACAGGAATAGGTTGGACAGAAGCATCTGCACTATCAACGTCAGCAGGTTCAGATGCACATTTTATTTTAGCAACAGATCAAATAGTAAATCAATCACAAAATCCAAACGTACTTACATTTAATTATAGTTCATCTGAATATAATGGTGCGCTTAGATTTTATCTTATTCCAGAAGGAGACGTACCTGTAACATTAAATACACCTGCGGATTTAGAAGATATAGGCGATGATACTACACCAACGGTAGAGTTCACACCTGATGCAGTTTCAAATTTAGATAATGAAGTTGAAGTACAATTTGATACCGTAAATACTTTTGATAGTCAAGGGGATAGTAATGAATTAATGGATAGTTATAGTGAATCTAATTCAGACGGAGAAACCTTATTCACTTTTACTGTTCATGGTAATGGTCAGTCATTTAAAGCTTCTGATTCTGGTTTTCTTTCTTCTATTAAATTCTATATTCGCAAAAATGCTTCTCCTACAGGTTTCCTAGAAGCAAGATTATATTCCCACACAGGAGTTTTTGGTACTTCAGGTATAGGAGATGTTTTACTGGCAAATTCAATTCATATTGCTGCTTCAACTTTATCAACTTCATTAGCATTAGTTGAATTTTTTTTCCTAGAAGATACCCAATATGAATTAGTTAGTAGTACTGATTATGTAATAATGCTTTATCACGAAGATAGTGAAGCTACTAATTATGTAGCAATAGGTCGAGATCTTTCATCCCCTACACATGAAGGTAATTTTGTACAGGCAGGAAACGATGGTTTACCTGATTTTTCATCATCTTCAGTCGATGTTTGTTTTTATTTATATGCAGATACTTCTCTTCCATTATTATATAAAAAATCAGTTGTACCCGATGCTACATTTACTAATACAACAGATGGTGGAGATACACACCCATTTACTGATAATCAAAAATTAAGTCTTGCTAATGAAAGGAGTGGTACTAAAATTTGTGACCTTTTTACAGATTCAGGAGCAACACAATCAATAGGATTCACAAATGATGCTATTAGCCAATCATTTACAGGAGATGGAAGAGATTTAAGAGTAGCTATATTTTTACTTAGAAAATCAGGTTCGCCAACAGGAAATATAATAGCAAAATTATACGCACATTCAGGAACTTTTGGAACAAGTTCTGTGCCAACAGGTGCAGCTTTAACAACGTCAGATACGATAGATGTTTCAACTTTACCTACTTCTTTCGAAGAAATTACATTTTTATTTTCAACTCCTTATACTTTAAGTAATGGCACAAAATATTGTATTGTTATTGAATATACAGCAGGGAGTTCAGGAAATACAGTAGTTGTTACTATTGATATTTCATCTCCTACACATGATGGAAATAAAGCTGTTGATTCAGGAGGTTGGTCAGCAGATTCTGGACATGATACATTTTTTATAATTTACACAGATGAAACTATTTCTTTACCATACGGAACTGTTTATTGGAGAGCCAGAGCCATCAATCCAACAGGTATAAATGTCTTTGATGATTGGAGTTCTATAAGAAGTTTTGATATTACAGAAGATACTGGTGCTGTTGCTGGTAGTGCAGACATAGTTACAGGGAGTACACTATCAGTAGATGCGGACGTACAGCTTGCTATTGATTCAGATGTAGTAACAGGATCGGTAGTATCAGCAGATGTTAAAGTCAAGTATCAGATAAGTGCCGACATTACTACGGACTCAACAGTAACAGCAGACGTCAAGAAAATAAGAAAACTATCAGCAGACCTATTGCCAAGTTCTGTTGTTGATGCGGGTGTAGATATAAAATATAAGATAGATGCTGACCTAACACCTTCAAGTTTACTCGATGCAGAAGTCGATACTAAATTACAAATAAGCGCAGACCTTTTACCGAGTTCAGTAGTCGATGCAAACATAGATATTAAATATCAAATAAGTTCAGATATTATTACTTCAAGTACTTTAGATGTTGATGCTACAGTTACTAAAATGATAGCATTAAGTGCTGATATTGTAACGGGTTCTGCATTAAGTGCTGATGTTAAAAAGATTAGGAAACTATCAGCTGATATATTGCCTAATTCTGTACTTGATGTTGCTATTGATATTCAATATAGTTTAGAAGCAGACTTAACGCCAAGTTCAGTTGTAACGGCTGACCCAGACAGAAAATATCAACTAAGCGCAGACTTAACTCCTTCAAGTGTAGTCGGTGCAGATGTTAAAAGAATGTTATCCTTATCATCTGATATTGTTACAAGTTCAGTTTTAGATGCTGAGGCAAGACTTAAATTACAAGTGAGTGCTGATCTACTTCCAAACTCAGTATTGGATGTCGATGTAGGAAGTCAAAAAACTTTAAGTGCGGATATTGTAACAGACAGTATAGTAAGCGCTGATGCTACGGTTACTAAAAAAGTACAAGCAAGTGCTGACTTAACAACAAGTAGTTCTTTAAGTGTAGATGCAGAAGTTAAAAAACAACTAAGTGCGGACATTATTACTAATTCATTATTGAGTGTTGATACAGATATTAAGTATTCTATAAGTGCTGATCTGTTACCTAATTCAGTCGTTGGTGCTGACATAAAAAGGAAAGTACAAACAACTGCCGACATTGTAACAGGTTCCACAGTTGACGCAAGTATAGAGAGAAAGATACAAGCGAGTGCAGATATAATAACGAGTTCAACCGTTGATGCAGATACAGAAGTTAAATATCTTATTGATGCTGATATAAACACAAGTAGTTTATTAGATGCTGATTTAGGATTTGTAACAGGTGCAGTACAGGCAAGTGCAGATTTATTACCAAGTTCAGTCGTTAGTGCGGATATAGATATTAAATACAAGGTAGATGCCGACATTGTTACGGGTTCTGTTGTCGATGCAGAGATAAAAAGAAAGGTACAATTAAGTGCTGACATAGTAACATCATCAACTGTTGATGCTGAAACAGATAAGATATATCCTGCATCTGCTGATTTAACACCAAGTTCTACATTAGATGCTGACATTAAAGTTAAGTATTCTCTTGAAGCAGATATTGTTACAGGAAGTACAATAAGCGCAGACGTTGAATTGGACAGGGAAATACAAGCGGCACTGACACCAAGCTCATCTTTAGATGCGGACTTAAGTGTCAAATATTCTTTAAGTGCAGACATTGTTACTGATTCGACTTTAGATGTAGAAGCTGTCCTTAAAAAGAAATTATCAGCAGATATAGTAACATCCTCTGTCATTAGTGCAGATGTTAAGAATAAACTTTCTTTAAGTGCAGATATTATTACAAGTTCAGTAGTTGATGCTGATCTTACATTAGTAACAACAACGCAACTATCAGCAGATATTATAACAAGCAGTGATTTAGATGTTAATATCGCTCTTAAAACTGATACTGAAAAGATAGCTTTTGATTCAACTATAACAAAAAAAATAAGTTTTGATTCTAAGATTACAAAAAAAATAAGTTTTAACAGTAAATTATTTTAATTATGGCAGAAGAAATATTTGTAGAACAGATAGGAGTAGAATTTGAAGCAACCGTAGATCAGGATATTACAGGTGCAACAGAACTACTGATTAAGTACATAAAACCGAGTGGGAAAACAGGACAATGGACAGCAACGGAAGTTGAAGCGAGTACAGGTATTATGAATTTCATTACAACACTTGCAACAGATATACCACCATCGGAATATGGTAATTGGACTTTCTGGGGATATGTAACATTTTCAGATGGTGGCAAAATGGCAGGAGTGCCTTTTGTTAAACGTATTTTTAAAGAAGGTGAGATATGTTAGATTTAGTAAACATTTGGAGAACACAGGTAGAATCAATGGATTGGTTTTTCAGTTATGGTAATGCAGCAAATCGTAATTTATTATCATGTGGATTGGAAGCTGATAAGTTATATTTTTTGTTAGATACAATTACCAGGGATAAGGATTTTGGCGAGTTTGGAGGAACGGGCGATGTTGAATTTTCAGGTAATTTTATGTTGATTATTAAATCAGATTTTGATAAGGTATATGACAATCAAAAGGAAATAGATTACACCGACGGGAAATATGAAAAAAACATAAGACCGATTATCGAAACAGATTTAGTTACGTTTGAAGATTATGTGAACTGCTCTGATTATGAGATAACGGAATGGAGTTTCATTGATGCTATTAATGTATTAGATGAGAATCTTGATGGGGTGATAGTAACATTTACAGTTAAAAAATTATAAATGGCTACAACGCAACAAATATTGGACATAGAATTTGAAAAGTTAAAAAGGGATTTAACTATCGAATACGATGCGATGGGTATGAGAGCTTCAGGTGAGTTTGAACGTGAATTAGAAGTGCGCTCTGAACCTTTACAAGCTACTTTGTTGGGTGCTGAACACTCAGAGCAGTTGGAATACGGGCGTGGTAAAACAGGATCATCAGCTACAACATCTACAGAACCATTGATTGAAAAAATTAAGCGATGGATTTTACAGAAAGGAATTGCAGCACAGGGAATAACACCAAGTTCATTAGCATTTTTGATTACTCGCAAGATACACCGTGAGGGTTGGGATAGAGCTAAACATGGTGGAGTAGGTTTGATTAGTAGAGTAATAACAGAACAGCGTATGCAATCCATCATAGATAAGATAGGCAATGAAATGACAATGATATTGGTTGGTAGATTAGAAAAGGAATTAATTAAAATTAATAAATAATGGCAATTACATTTAGCAAAGCGATAAGTATAACGGAATTATTAAATGCTTTTAATAACAATGTAGTGGAGTTTACAAGTGATGCAATACCGGGAGGAGAAAGCATAAAAAAAGCTGTTATAGATATAGCAGGTTTATTTGCTCCTGAGATAACATCTAATAATAATATATTGCATTATAATTTTAAAGAAGCAGCAAGGACACTTGTAAGACAAGATAATTTTGAGGATTCTATATTACCAACGAGTGATAATATGAATGACACTTCATTGATTTATAGTTGGCTGGTTACATATACAATAACATTTAGTGATGATTCGACAGAAAATACAACTCGTACTTATGTATTTATCCGTTCCGTTGAGCAAATAGCCAGCCTGACAAATAAGTTATTAAGCTCTCAATATTTATTCAATCCACTTACTCTGACGGTATTCAAAGGTTATCCTTTTGAGGTGGTACGATTCAGTAATGGCAATGTCAATTTAGCTAATAGCTCAAACACACTGGCGTTGACTTCACCTGATGACAATACAGAGCGTATATGGCTGTCAAGGGGTGATTCCATTATACAGGGTTCAGGAGGTGATATGATAAAAGAAGGATTCAATGATTTAACTTTTGACGGTAGCGGTCAGATAGATTTTACAGTTAAGATGAAGGACATTTCTTGTGGTGGGATATACTTAAAATGGATCAATAAAAAAGGTTCACGTTCTTATTGGTTGTTTAATTCAATCTATAAAGATAAAATTAGTGTACGTACAATAGATGTTTTCAATACTGATTTTGATTCAATAGATGAAACTTACACAACAGAGCTACCGACTAAAAGGCAACCGACATTCACAAAAGATTTAGTCGCAAATAGTTTAACGCTACTTGAAATGGAACAGATGAAAGACATTCTGGACTCACCGAGAATAGAAATGTATAACGGTGATTATGATGATGCCGTTACAGCTGCGAGCTGGCAAACGGTATCTATTCGTAGTGCATCGCAGATAGTTAAAAACACTAAACACAATTTAACCAATTTCAAGATAAAAATTAAAGTAAACGAATACTCAATATAATGGCAGAGGAATTATATCTAAATAATGAACAGGTTTTTTTACCTGACCGTTCTGTTGCTTTAACTTCACAGATCAATGATATTGCGGAGTTGAAAGACAGGCAGTCTGACTATTCAAATAAAATAAAGATTCCTAAAACACTGGAGAATATTGTTACGATGGAAATGCTGGGAATTGCAGGCAGTAAATCAAGACTACCATATATCGAAGTGTCCGTTAAATATATTATTGATGGTATTGAAAGAATATCTGATGGAAAAGGAATTGTTAGGAATACAAATAATTATTATAATCTTGTTATATATGACGGGAATATTTCTATAATTAATCTATTGGGAAATTCTACATTGGAAGATTTGGATTTAACTTCTTACGACCACGATCTGACACAAACAAATTATTTTGCTTCATTTGGTAATACTTCCGGTTATATTTATGGAATAGGAAGATTTTATGAGAATGCGCATATATCAATAATAGATATTAATCTACAAGGTGTACAATTATATGTTCATACACTGATGACTACGATATTTAGTGAAGCAGGTTTTACTATTTCCGGTGATTTACTGAGTAATACAGATTATTTATCAAGAGTTGTAACAGTAGATAAAGGTTATGAAAGAACAGATGTAGATGGGCTTTCTACAGTTAGCACTGATTCTTCTTCGATTGATATAGATGAAGATAGTTGGACATTTTTATATAAAGAATATTTAGTGCATGATTATACTGCAGCAGTAACTTCTCCTTTTAACTTAAATATAAGTGGTAGTGTTGATAAAGGCGATCCAGAAGTAATTTATACATTTGTGATTAAGATAGATGGTTTGGGTGCGCATACTGAACCATTGATAGATGGTACTTTTAATATTGATATTCCACTTCAGATAGAAAATGGGGAATTAATAGAAGTCTATGTTGGTGCTCAAACACTTGTTGATGATAGAGGTGTTGGCATAGATTTTACCACAAATTTCACTACTTTATTTCAAACAAATGATATAACAACTCCAATAGTATTCGCAGATATAATTGGTGACATGAAGCAGATAGATTTCGTTAAAGATGTCATGCAGCATTTTGGAGCAATATATCGAAAGACACGCAACTCGGATAATTACGAATTCAAGTTAATGGAAACATTATTATTTGATAAAGCTAATGCAGAAGATTGGAAGGATAAATATGTGTCGGTTGCCAACGAAAGTTATACCTCACCTTACCATCAAACAAATATATTAAAATACAAATACGATACGCCTGAAGTAGAATCAGAGGACGATCCTATATATGCAGATGGTGAATTTACTATTGATGATTTAAACTTACCTATTGAGAAAACACTATTCACCTCTAATTTTAAGGCAAGTGAAAAATTTGGTGCTTATTATGTTGCTAAACAATGGGTTGATAATTCAGATGATGAGATTGAAGCGAATATTGACGGTATGCGAATGTTTAAAATCAATGTTGTTAACAGCAGTATAAATTACAGATATTCACCTGACATATCGGGAACGAGTGTTTTCTCCGGTGATATACCTTATTTAGATTTTACTGATGTTGATTATGCTTCTGAAGTAGAACTCTATTATAAAGGTATCTATTCAATGTTAAATGATTATCGCAAGATAACCGTTAATTGTAATCTATCTGTTATTGATAATTATCAATTAGACTTCTTTAAGTTAAAATACATCAAGCAACTAGGTCAATATTATTATCTGAATAAAGTAATTTCATTTAAAAAAGATAGAATCACACGAGTTGAATTGGTTGAGATAAATGAGTTCACACCAGAAGTATTACCTGAAACGCTGATGATTGCCAGGTTAATAACTGACACAGTAGTAACAGCTACATTAACACAAGATGAGTTATTAGCATCAATGGTTGCAAATCTTGTAACAGATACAATCGTAACCGCTACTATGAGTTTAGATAATGTATCAGAAGAACATAATAACTACTTTAACGGAACGTTTTTAGAAACTTTTGATGCTTTAATTACAGAAGCGGGTGGTGTAGTAACTATGACTTTAACAAATGAAGATGGGGTTTCTGATTTAACAATGCGTTTTTCAGATGGATATACTGTATTCTCAACTCCAGACACCATTACATTAACGGTTGGTACAGATCCAGCACCTCAACAGAATTGGATTTATATTCTGCAATCTACAAAAGTACTTACAAAATCTACTTCTGCGTGGCCTGCAACAGAGCATATAAAAATAGGTTTCTTCTTTTGTCAATCTGCTGCTAATGTACAAGTAGATGGAGGTACTCATATAAATCAAAATTGGAATGACGAATCAGGATTAACAGACGACGGTCAGGGACACGCTTCTCATCATGGAAGAAAATTCAGGGCGTTAGGTGCTACTTATTTTAATGGAATTGACCCTAACGGTACAAGTGGATATCTTACTATAACAGCTGGAAATGTAGAGTTTAAATCTACTTCAGGAATTATCGACCAAGTGCATCCACAAATCTTCCCAGCATTTGATACTTCTGTTTCAAGTATTATGCATATTAAAAACTGGAGTGGAGATGCTTATCATTCAATAACAAATTTACATGACATTGTTGCGGATTCTACAGGTACAACAATAGGAACTAACAAATGGTTTAATTTAACTTTTTGGGGTGTTCAAAATAAGTCTGGTGAATATCAAACTATTATAGGAAATCTTCCTAGTGGTTTTTATAATAAACAAGTTGATGCTGAGAATGATGTCTTGGGTTATGATGATTTTACCTTACCTAGAGAATTTAATATTGATTCGTCAACAGGATTTTTAATTGTACGTATAACCGTTAAAAAAGCAGGTACATGGAGTTATGGTTCCGCAGTTGATTTAAGAGGTACAAACCCACAAACGGCAAGTGGTGGGGCAAGTGGTATTGTTACAAGTTTCGTGGACAGTCAGTTTAATATTTTCAATCTCGCTGATAATACAAAGGTGGTTGATTTTGATGTGTCAAACTTAACAACAGCAACTACAAGAACTTTAACAGTACAGGATTCAGATGGAACGATTGCTTATTTAAGTGATGTAACTACACCAGATTTACAAGCCGTTACAAATGTAGGTAATACAACAACACAACTAATAGAAAGTTCAAGTACAATTACTGCTAAATCGTCTAGTGTAGCATTTGCAAGATTAAACCAAAGTGGAGTTTTATTTGTGCAAAGTGGAACCAATCATAGAGTTATAATATCTACTGGTGTTATTGAAATGTATTTTAACCATGCTTCAAATAGTACAAAATTACAATTTCCAACATCATCGCAAGATAATATAGCAACATTACAAGATGCAACAGGTACTGTTGCTTTATTGTCTGATTTAACAGCATTAACACAAACACTTGATGATGTATTAGGAGAAGGGGCAACCTCAGATATAACAATTATTATAGAAAATGGAGCAAGTACAGTACAGGCATCACATGGGCAAACCTTTTTTAAAGTAGATGATGTAACAAATAGTATATCAGCAACACTTTTAAAAGGTGCTTTGGATTTTGAAAAGAATGGGCGTATTTCAGGAATTATACCACCTGCATCTATGACAGGTGATTGGACCTGGACTATACCTGATAAGACAGGTACATTCGCTATGATTGTCGATACCACATTACAAAAAGTATTAGACAACGACAATATTTCCACGACTGATATAACAATGAATAGTGGTGCTGATATTATTCTATGGTCAGGTGATGCAACAGGATCTAAAATTGTTATCAACACAAGTTTGTTCAATATGTTAGATTCAGCAGGAACTACTCTTACACAAAGATCAAACACTAAGTTTGCTGCTATTGTAGGTGCTCTAAGCAGCCAACTTCAGGCAACATTTTTACAGTTTCAAGATACAAATACATTTACAATTTACCCGCCTGCCACTATTAGTTCAAGTAAAACTGCGACTTTTATTGATGCTTCAGGTGAAGTTCCTATTTGGCGTTCATCTGTACCTGCAAGTAAAACTGCATCAGGAAAAAAGGGTGAAGTGTATGCAGATGCAAATTATGCTTATTTCTGTTATGTAGATAATAATTGGATAAGAGTAGCGAAAGATGGAACATGGTAATAATAATAATAATTAAAAAAAATAAAATATGTCACAAGCAAGTAGTAATACATTAGAAACGGGGTTAGCAAAATTAATCTATCAGAATATAGCATTAGCGAATATAGGAGATGGTGCTGGATTACAACCATCTGGAACGGTTGGAAGTATATACCTAGCTTTATATACAACAAACCCAACAGATGCAGATACAGGCACAGAAGCCACTTATGGTGGTTATGCCCGTATAGCAGTAGTACGTTCAGCAGCGGGGTGGACAGTAAGTGCAGCAGATGCAACGAATGCTGCATTGGTAACGTTTCCTACTTCAACAGGAACACCAAATACTATAACTCATGTAGCAACACATACAGCAATTACAGGCGGTGATTTATTACATTATGGAGAGTTGGTAACACCACTGGTAGTATTAACAGACGGAATACCGAAATGGGAAATAGGAAATTTTAAAGTAACATTCCAATAAAATGGCAAAGAAAATAATTTTAGCTCAATTAGCATTAGATGAAAAGGCGTTTTTAGCTGCGGCAAAGAATACTCAAAAGGCTATTCTTGAATTGGCAAAAACACAAAAATTGTTAAAAAAGAATGGTAAGGAAAATTCTGAGCAATTCATTAAAAATGAAATAGCCTTAAAGAAACTTCGTGGTGAATACCTACAACAAAAGAAAGCTATTATAGCACTTGAAAGTCCTTATGCTAAATTATCAAATCGACTGATAAGAGCAAGAAAGGAATTTAAAGATTTAGCTGCAACACAAGGGATTTCAAATAAACGACTAACGGAAGCACGTACAAAAGTTATTGCATTAGACAGGCAACTAAAAAGAATTGATAAATCCGTAGGGCAACATCAGAGAAGTGTAGGAAATTATGCTGGTGCATTAAAAGGATTAACGGCTTCATTTTTAGGAATAACAGCGATTATATTTGGTGTGATTCGTGTTTTTAGACAAGCAATAGGAATATTTACAACTTTCGAAAAGAAAAACGCAGAACTTTCAGCTATACTTCAGATTGAAAAAGGTCAAATGAGTGACTTGGAAGCTGAATCAAAACGCTTAGGAGCAACTACAGCCAAGACAGCAACCGAAATAGTCGGTTTACAAATAGCATTTGCTCGTTTAGGATTTACACAAAAACAAATAATCGATTTAACAGAAGCAACTATTGAAGGCTCAATAGCTATGAACGCTCAATTAGATGCTACAGCAGGACTTGTTGGTGCGATGGTTAATTCCTTTGATGATTTTGATGCTGTAGATGCACCAGAAATTATAGATGTTCTTGCATTAGCAACTGCTAAATCAGCACTTAATTTTGAGAAGTTACAAAAAGGTTTACCTATTGTAGCTGGTGCTGCAAATGCAGCTGGAATACCTTTTAATAAATTAGTTTCTTTAATGGGGAAACTTTCAGATGCAGGTATTGATGTATCGACTTCATCAACAGCATTAAGGAATATATTTATTGAAGCAGCTGGTAAAGGTGAAGATTATAGCAAAATAATAGAACGAATAAAAAACAGCCAAGATAAATTAACAACTTCTTTTGATGCGTTTGGTAAAAGAGCTGCTGTATCAGCTGCTGTATTAGCACAGAATATAGATGCAACTAAAGAATTAAATATAGCTTTAGATAATGCAACGGGTACGGCTCAACGTATGGCTGCAAAAGGATTAGATACTTTGTCTGGTTCTGGTACTTTATTCTCTTCTGCATGGCAGGGATTAATTTTGGGATTAGAAGATGGACAAGGGGTTTTTGCTAAAACATTACGTAGTATTGTTGATTTTGGTACATCATTATTAAATGCTTTGACACCAGCAGAGGATTTATCTACTGCATTTTTTAATTTACAAAGTGATATTAATAATTTAGAATCGGATATAACACCATTATTAGACAGGTATGATGATTTAGAAGAAAAGACAGAATTATCTAAAGATGAACAAATAGAATTAAGAACTATTATAAATAAAATAGCTGAAGATATTCCGAGTGCTGTTACTGAATTTGATAAATACGGTGTTGCTTTAGGTATTGTCACAGATGCAGCAAGAGATTTTATTGGAGAACAAAAAAATATTTTAAAATTAAAAAATAAAGAGGCAATAGAAGATGAAGAAAAAGCTATTGAATCTTTAACATCAAAATTTAATTCTCATGCATTATCTTTAGAAAAACAAGATGGTAAATTCATAAAGATAATAAGAACATATACTAAATTAGGAAATGAAATACAAACAGCAGTTGAATTAACAGATAAAGAAATATTAACAAGAAACAAATCAAGAGCTGCTATAACTTTAGAAATAGAAACAAGACAAGCAATTATATCTCAATTAAAAGGTGAGGTAACAGAAAAAGAAAAATTAACAGAAGCAGAAAGAAAGGCAGCAGAAGCAGCAAAAGCAGCAACAGAAGCAGCAGCAAAAAAAGTAGAATTAACAGCAGAGGAATTAAAAAAACGAAGGGAAAAAGCTAAACGAGATTTAATTAAATTTGAACAGGATAAAATTGATTTATTAAATGAAATTGAAATTGCTAAATTAGAAACGGAAAGAGAAAAAGCTGAACTAAAATCTGAACAAAAAAAGGAAAAAGAAATAGCAGAAGCTTTAGAATTAGAAATAGGAACAGAAAAACAAAATGAATTAATTGAATTAATTGAGGAAGCACACTTACAGCGTTTATTTGATATACGAGATGTTGCGGAAGAAAAAAAGAAAAAAGCTAAAGAAAAATCTGATGCCGACAAACTAAAGGCACAGGAAAAACTCAACAAAGAAGAACTAAAACGACAAGACACTTTTAATAAACAAACTATAAGAGCAGAACGAGTATTGGCAAACGCTAAAAATGCTGTTGTTTCTGCTGGTGTTAGTGCATTAAAATCTATATTGGGTGATTCGGTTTTATTTAGATTAGCTGAATTATTTTTCAGGGCTAAAAGAGAAGTGGCAGCAATACAGATCGCATCATCATCGGCACAAGCTAAGAATTATGCTAACGCTGTTGCGTCTGCACCATTTCCTTTTAATCTGCCTTTTATAGCAGGTGCATTGGCTCAAAATGTTGCATTGGCAGGGGTTGCAAAAGTATCACAAACAAAAGTAATTACAGCAGCAGCGATTAGTGGAGTGGGCGCTGCGCTATCTTCATTCTATGAGGGTGGTCGAGTACCAACAGAAACAGGTGGTAGAATATCAGGGCAAAACATACCTACAAGGCGTGGTGGTGATAATATTGTGGCTACCGTTAAATCCGGTGAAGTTATATTAAATGACCAACAACAACAACGTGCTGGCGGTGACGCATTTTTCAAATCTATTGGAGTTCCTGGATTCCAGGATGGTGGCATTGCTGGTATTCCTTCAACTACATTACCAACTCAATCGATTCTAAATACAGAAGAATTTGCTGAGATATTAGCGGAGCGAATCAACGACATTAAAATAGTCGCCATTGAGGAAGAAATCTCAGAAGCAATAGCAACGAAAGTTGAAATAGTTGACGGTGCAAATATATGATAACACTAAAAAAAATAGAAATAATACTCAAAGCTTGGATAAAAGTATCTAAAGGTTTTACAACCAAACAGCATATTGACCGTGCTAAAATATGCAGGAAATGTCCATCAGCGAAATACAATACATACTTAGGTTTTATCAATAATGAGTTAGAAGATGTAAAAGGTTTTTTTTGTACGGATTGTGGATGTCCGTTGGTGGCAAAAATACGCTCAGAAGAAAAATGCAAAAAATGGAAAGATTGACTATATATGATATATTGAATATATTTGAGAATGATTTAAACTTCTTGTTATTATTAAAAAAAGGGGTGATTCCATTATCTGTACTCGATAAAAAAGTTTATTATGAATATTATCTCAATCAAAGGAAAACTACAAATAAAGCCCAATCAATTACAAATACATCTGAAGAGTATAAAGTGTCTGAACGAACCATCATAAGAGCTATTGACTTTATGGATTGTTAGTATCAAATTCTATAAATTTTTCATTTTTGGATTGCTCTGTTAATTCTTTATAATATTCATTAGCTTCTTTATCTGAATTAAAAAAAATAAGATTCTTACAATGTTTATGGCTATTTATGCAAACACTTGGGTTTATAAACACCTTTAAATTATCTATTCTATGCATCTTAGAATTAAATCTAAATTTACGATAGTTATCATTTTCATCATAAAACCCCTCTGGTTTATTTTTCTTAAATAAAAAACGTCTTTCTTTTTTAAATTTATAATTTAATTCTTCTAACCCTCCAACACATATAGACCTTACACATTCTGTTTTTAAAAATATTTTAGACATAATTTTACTTTTTGTGAATATACGAAATTCTAAACATATTGACAAAAAAGTGTCATAAACTTATTAGTTTTTGTTAGTAATTTTATGGCTTATGAGCAACGACATCTTTTTAATCGGCGAAGTTGGGTTTGATATTACCCTTGATACAATAATCGAACAAATCAAAAAAACAAATCAGGAAGAACCATTAAATGTGCATATCCATTCAGGCGGTGGACAGGTATATGACGGCTTGGCAATTTACAATCATTTAAAAACATTACCGCAAGGAGTTAATACTGTTTCAAGTGGTTTAGTAGCTTCAATAGCGTCAATTATATTCTTAGCGGGCGACAGAAAAACACGAACAATCAATAAGCTTGACAGTTTTTTAATACACTTACCAAGTGGTGGTGCTTTCGGAAATGCAGAAGATTTAGAAAAAGGTGCTGATGAGTTAAGGGATATTGAAGAAAAAATGTCTGGTATATATGCAGCTGAAACTGATTTAACAGTTGATGAAGCGATAGAATTAATGAAGGAAGATAAGATGTTGGATGTTGAATTTTTAAAAGAAAAAGGAATAGTTGCTGAAATAATTGAATTTAAAGCAGTAGCAAAATATGACCATAAAACAAAAATAGACATGAGCGAACAATTAACAAAAAAAGAGTTGACAAAGGAATTAGATAGCTTTTGGGCAAAACTAAAAAAAATTGTCAATCCTAAAGGAAACGCATCTAACAAAATAGTGCAGGATGCAAATGGGATAGAAATTGAATTTATCAATCTATCCGAAACCGACACTCCTAAAATTGGTGACGAGGCACGAATTGAAGGCGCAAAAATAAAAGATGACAAAGATTATGTTATGCCAAGTGGCGAAACTTTTAAATTTGAAAACAGTAAACTATCAGAAGTAGTGGAAGCTAAAGATGAAGTTGAGGCATTGAAAGCGGAACTTCAAACGGAAAAAGATTTAGTTGCAACTCTAACAACTGATAAAGAAGATTTAGAAAAAGACCTTCAGAAAAAAGAAACAGCGTTTACTTCTATCAGTGATGATTTTAAAGAACTAAAAGCAACAGTTACATCAAGTTTTGAACACGGTAAAAAAGTTGATAAAGACGATGATAGTAAACCTTCAGAAAGACGTTTATTTAAAGCAGGAAGAGAAAAAAAATAACTTAAAAATATAAAATTATGGCAAGTAAAATTGACGTTAGTGGATTAACACTAAATGCAAAGGAAGCTGAGGATATTTCGAAATTAATATCGGAAAGAGTATTCGTACAAACTCCTTTAGCAAAAGTACACGATATTCAAACGGGTGTACAAATGGCACAACAAATAGTATTTGTTGATAATCTGGATGTAGGTGGTGAAGCACTTACAAATTGTGTACCAGTAGAACAAGATGGTTTAACTATGACTGAAAAGTTTTGGGCTCCGGCATTAGTAGCAGGTAGATTTTCTCATTGTGCAAATAATTTAGATGTATTGTTAAAAATATTCAAAAAAGCACAAAGAGTTGAGCCTGATTTCTATGATAGAATTGACTCACAGGAAATGGGATTGTTAATGGCAAAAATAATTGATGCTCTTAGGGTTTCAATTTCTGCTAAAGTATGGCTCGGTGATTTAACAGCAGCTGTTCAGGCAGGTGGTAACTTCACTATTTCTGGATTTAATGTAGGATTATGGAATCAAATTGAAGGTTTGTGGGAACAGATTTTCACAGAGGTTGGAGCTAGTACTTTAGAACGTTATACTATATCTGAAAATGCAGAAGCAAGTTATACAGCTCAAATATTAGCAGCTGGTAAATCAGAGACTATACTTAAAAAAATGTATGAAAATGCTGATTCAAGACTATTAGGTGCAGCAGACGCGCAGTATTTAATAACCCGTTCTATATGGGATAATATGCTGACATTTATTGAAAGCAAACAATATAACGGTGGTATTATTTCTCGTTTAGAAGATGGACAGCAAATGATGAGTTATCGTGGTATTGATGTTCTTAAAATGCCGGAATGGGATAGAACAATTCGTAAGTATCAAGATGATTTAACGGTACATTATTTACCTCATAGGGCTGTACTGACAACTCCATCAAATATTCCTATTGCAACATTAAGCGAAGGTGATTTACAAAATCTTGAATCGTTCTACGATAAAAAAGATAAGACAAATTATGTCGATTACGGTTACTATTTAGATGCAAAATTCGGCGAAGGTTATATGGCGAGTGTAGCTTATTAATTAATCATTAAAATTAGAAATTATGCCACTAAATTGTGAAGATAAACTAACGGCAGCCATTGCAAAGAATTGTGATGAAAAGCCACAGGGAGGATTAGAAGTAAATGCTGTTGTAATAAACTACGATGATATTGATTTTGGTTCAAGTACTATAGATGGTTCAAATGATTTGATTATAACAAGTCTTGCAACAAATTCAGGAACCCAGGGATATTTCCTTGAAGGCGTAAAACAAACAAACGCTATTTCTTTTGAGCTTGTTAAAAAAGAAGATTCATTCGATATGTATAAGCATACGTTTGCAGGTGTTATATTAGCACCAAGTGCAGTCAATAAAGAATTACTTAAAGAAATAGCATCGGGTGGAAGATACGTTGTTGTAGTTGAAAAGAAATGGAAAGGTACAGCTGATGTTGACGCTTTTGAAGTGTTAGGATGGGATTCCGGATTGGTTATTTCAACGATGGTTTATAATTCAAAAGAAGCTGATGGTGTTATTAAATTCGAGTTAGCATCTGAGGATGGTTTTGAAGAACCTGAAATGACACGAAACAATCTTGAAACAGATTACGACACTACTAAAACAGCATTTGACGCATTCTATGCTACTGCATAGTGATGGATAAAAGGTTTAGAGAATATGGTAAGGCAGAGGTTTTTAAAAATAGATCTCTGTTTAACCAATTTTTAAAAGAATATAATAAACATTTTGGGGGGAAACCAGAACCGAGCTGTTCTAAATGTAGAACGGAATATTGGAATAATTATATTAACCTAATAAGTAATACAATGGGAGCAAAAAAATGTAAGTGGGAACTGAAATTAAAATATAACGGTATTACAATGTCAGACAAAGTACCTATTCTAAATAGTGAAATGACAGATGAAAAAGCACTGGAATTATATTATTGGCATCCAGCTCACGAATTATTATTTGAAGTGATGCCAAAGAGAATACCAAAAGAACCAAAAAAAGAAGAAGAAATTATAATTCCTAATGAAGAATTGACAATTTATGAATTGCGTAAGAAATATCCAAAAATTAGAGCAAACAGTAAAAGTAAATTTTTAGAAAAAATAGAATAAGATGGGTTTAAAAATTCGCCTTTTTGATATATGGAACAGACCTACAGAATTTAATAAAAAAGCCGGTATTATATTAAATGGAGTTGATAATTTATATGCTGAAAAACAAGAGCGTTATATAAATAATTCAGTAACTGCTAAAACCTCGGCTGTTTTAATGGCTTCTTATCTGGCAGGATTAGGTTTTGGTGACGATGAAGATAAAACGATCGTACATAAAAAAAACAAAACTACGTTACAAAATTTCACAAATAAACTATCGAAATCATTTACCAGGCAACGTGGGGCATTCATTCATGTTAATTGGGATATGAATTTCAAAATTTCCAGTTTTGATTTATTGCCTTATGTACATTGTAGATTAGGTAAAAAAGACGATGATAAATATAACGGAAAAATAGCAGTCACAGATAAATGGTCTGAAAAAAAAGTAAAGATCGATGAAATAAATTATATAGATGTTTACAACCCGAATGAAGATGTAATTAAAGCACAAGTCGAAGCGGTAAAAGCGGTTAAAGATAAAACCGTTTTATCGGATGCTGATAAATGGAAAGCATATAAAGGGCAAATTTTGTATGTAAATCTTGATGAAGAATACGACTATGCTTTGTCCACGATAGATGCGGTTCAGTATGATTGTGATTCCGAAGCGCAGTCGAGTTTATTTAAAAACAAATCATTGCGCAAAGGTTTTTTTGGTAAGACATTGGTTATTACAAAGCCTTTGATTGGTAATATAGAAGAATACGACAATACGGTTGAAGGACGAAAATTATATAATAAAGCCGATTCAGAACGTACAGAATTTAAAGATACGATTAATGATTTTATAGGTGCTGAGAATGTAGGCGGTGTACTTCATGTAGAACTGGAACACGATCAGGATAAATTGGAAGAGGCTATTTTATTTAAAAATATAACATCTGATATTGATGATAAATTATTTGAATATACAGAAACATCGGTATTTAAAAATATATTAATGGCATTTAATAATTTACCATCCGGTTTGGTGCGTTCCGATAATACGTTGTTTGCTAACAGTGGTGAATCATTAAAGGAAATGAGAAAGGTTTATCAAATTAATACAAAGGCAGAACGCAACGAGGTAGAGCAAACTGTTCAAATGTTAATGAGCCGTTTTGTAGAACCGATTGAGAATTTAGAGTTAATCACTCTGATTGATGAAACAGAGGAATCAAAAGAAATATTAACAGAACGAGATGTGAGTTTGGTATTTAAAACAAAACACAATGGTATTACTAATAAACAGAACTGATATTGCAGAGGAAAGACAAATTTCAACATCTGTAAATGATAAGGTATTGAAACCTTTTATTAAAGATGCGCAATTTGTGGATATTCAAAAATTATTGGGTCGGGATTTTTATAATGACTTAATAAGAAATTATACAGATGATGATTATCAAACGCTTTTAAACGGGGGTGAATATACATATCAATCAACTACCTATACAAATGTAGGGCTTAAAATAGTAATCGTTCATTATGCTTATGCCAGGTATGTTTTTGAAGGAAGTCAGATAGACACCGCTTTCGGGTATGTAGAGAAATTGAATCCTGACAGTCAGCCGGTATCAGATGCAAGTAAAAAAACAAGATTTAAAAGCAACCAGCAAACGGCATTCAATTACTGGGAAAATGTTATGGATTTTCTTGATAGAAATTCAAATGATTATGATTTATGGACAAATAATTGTATCGTGCAAAAAGGAAATTTCAGGATTAGTAAAATAGGCGGTGTAAGTAAGGGTTATCCTTCAACAGCATCGAGATTTAGTTACGAATAACAACATTAAAAATATATATTATGGCAATAGTAAATGAAGGAACTGTAAACAGTTTAACGACAAATGAGAAACCAGCTGGATATTCAGATCCTTCGGTTTCAACATTCACAGATCACGAATACATCAACGATGTAACTTTATCCGTCTTAAAAGCTACCGTGGAAAATGCAACGGCTACCACTACGATGGCTAATATCATAGCAGACGCAACAATCGGAATAACTAAACAGTGTTTAGATATTGTAACGGCTGATTTTATAGCAGCATCTACAGTAGTTATGTATGCTGATTGGACAGGATTATCACATAATCTCGCAGCAATTAATGGGGCAGGTACTTATTTAAAAGCAACAGCTATGAGTTATACGTGTACAGTAAGAATTTATGTAAAATCAACACCTTAATCATGGCACAAGTAAAAATGGAAAAAACTAACAACTTTTTTGTTGTTACAGATGTAGCGAGTAGTGCATTAGTATTTAAACCACTACCAACAAAAGATATAAGATATGAACTTAGAAATGAATCTGTTTTCTTATACAATACTATTACTGGTTTAGAACTAAAGCATCGTACTGGATATATGGCAGGATTAACAGGAACAGTAAATTTAGATGCAGGAGCAGGAGGTACAGTAGATGGTATTTCTGTAGATGGTGTTGAGATTATGAGTGGTGCTACCGGTACAGCTCAAATGGCATCTGTTTTAGCAAATGCTTTCAGTGAAGGAACGGTTACCCTAGCAAGTGCAGTTGCTACCCTGGCAAGTACAGGAACAGTTACATTAGCAACAGCTTTAGCAAATGTTTTCGCTACCGGAACAGTTACATTGTCAACGGCATTAGCAAATGTTTTTGGTACAGGAACTATAACAGTAGCTACACCTACAGATAACGCTTTCGCCACAGGAACGGTGACCGCAGCTACGGTATTGGAAAATACTTTCAGCACAGGTACAGTAACTGCAGCAACGGTATTAGAGAACACATTTAGTACAGGAACTGTAACGTTAGCTTCGGTATTAGGAGTTATAGCTGCAACAGGAACTATAACGTGTGCAACAGCAATAGCAAATGATACTGCAACAGTGAATGGTTTAGTATATACGGGTGTTAATGGTGGTAAAGCAGGAGATTTTACTAAGTTTTCAGTAGATACTTCAAATGGTGATACTGCAATAGATTTGGCAGATTCCATTACACAAGATAGCAGATCAGGTACAACTGGTGATGTAACAGCCGCAGCTGTTGGTGCAGTAGTTACTTGTACTACAGATGAAACAGGAACTGCAGGTAATGCTATTACATTAGTTTCTTCAGACGGAGCAACATTAGCAGTCTCTGGTTCGGGTACATTTACAGGTGGTATAGATGCTGATTTTTGTACGATAAACGGCTTACAATATACCGCAGTAGCGGGTACAAAATCAGACAATACAGAATTTACAAGAAGTGGCACAGATATTTCAGATGCAACCGACTTGGTGGATAGTATAAATAATGATGTAAGAGCAGGAACATTAGGAATTGTGTCGGCAACAAACGCAGGTGGTTCAACAGCAGTTATAACATTAACTTCTGATGAATTAGGTACAGGTGGCGATGCAACGACATTGACAACAGATGATGCTGGAACGTTAGCAATTTCTGGAGCTGTTTTTACAGGTGGTGTTGATGCCGACTTCTGTACAATTAACGGATTGGTTTATACAGCAGTTGCTGGGAGTAAAGCTGGTGATTTTACTAAATTTTCAACTGATACAGGCAATAATGAAACAGCCACAGATTTGGCTGATAGTATAACAAACGATGTTAGAGCAGGTACAAGTGGTGATACCACAGCAATATCAGCATCAGCTATAGTTACAATTACTACAGACGTTGCAGGAACAGGCGGTGATGCGATTACTTTAACAAGTTCAGACGGTGGAACGTTGGCAGTATCAGGTGCAGTGTTCTCAGGTGGCGTAGATGCGGATTTTTGTACAATTAACGGATTAGTTTATACGGCGGTAGCAGGTGCTAAAGCCGATAATACAGAATTCTCAACAGACACTTCAAACGATGCTACAGCCACAGATTTAGCTTTAAGTGTTACAAATGATGGTCGTTCTGGAACATTAGGAGATTGTACAGCAAATGCAACAACTGATACAGTGACTATAACTACAAATGTAAAAGGTACTGGTGGAGATGCTACGACATTAACAAGCTCAGATGGTGGTACTCTCGCAGTATCAGGAGCTACCTTTTCAGGTGGTGCAGGACATGATGTAACAGTAAACGGCTTGGTTTACAGTGCAGTAAGTGGAGCAAAAGCAGACAATACAGAATTTTCAACAGATACTTCAGATGATGCTACGGCAACTGATCTTGCTTTAAGTATTACAAATGATGCAAGGGCTGGAACTTCTGGTGACCAGGTAGCAGTTGCTGTTACTGATACGGTGACTATCACAACAGATGTTGCAGGAACTGCAGGAAACGCAATTACTTTAGTTTCAAATGACGGTGGTACGCTGGCAGTTAGTGGAGCGGGTACACTTACTGGTGGTGTTAGTGCTGATACTGTAACGATAAATGGTTTGGTTTATACGTCTGTTGAAGGAATTAAGTCTGACAATACAGAATTTTCTATAGATAGTAACGACATTGTTGATGCAAATGATTTGGTGGCAAGTATAAACGCAGATGGCAGAGTAGGTACAGCAGGTGATGTAAGTGCTACTAATGTTGGTGGTTCAAGTGCAGTGATTACATTAACTTCAGATGAAATTGGTGCAGCAGGAAATGCAGTTACATTAGTTTCAAGTGATGGAAGCACTTTAGCAGTTTCTGGTGCTGGTACTTTTACAGGTGGAATTACCAAAGATTCTGTAACTGTAAATGGCTTGCAATATGATGCAGTAGCTGGAGTGAAAGCAAATAATACTCAATTCAGTATAGATGGAAACGATATAGTTGATGCTACAGATTTAGTAGCTTCAGTAAATGCAGATACAAGAAGTGGTACTTTAGGAGATGTTTCGGCAACGAATGTCGCTGGTACGAGTGCGGTTGTAACTTTTACTTCAAATCAAACAGGAACTGACGGTGATCCGACAACCCTGGTTTCAAGTGATGGGGCAACACTCGCAGTCAGTGGAGCGACGTTTAGTGGTGGAATTGATGAATATTCAGTTACTGTAAATGGCTTGAAATATACAGCCGTTGATGGTACTAAGTCAGACTATACAGAATATTCAGCTGATGGTACAGATACAATTAGTGCAGTTAGTTTAGCACATTCAGTAAATAACGATACAAGGGCTGGTACGAGTGGTGATATTACAGCAACTAATATAGCTGGAGTTATAACTTTTGTAACTGATGTTGCAGGTACTGGTGGTGATGCTATTACGTTAGCTAGTTCAGATGATGCTGGAACTTTAACTATTTCAGGAGCTACTTTCAGTGGTGGAGTTGCAGCAGATACAATAACGATTAACGGAAATGTTTACACCGCCATTTCGGGAACACCTTCAGCGTTTATAACTTTTTCAGTTGATACAGGAGATGATGCAACGGCAAATTCACTCGCTTCAGCAGTAAATGGTGATACAAGAGCGGGAACGTATGGAGATGTGAGTGCCGAAGTAACAACAGATACCGTAACTTTAACTCAGACTTTAGGAGGTCAGGCAGGTAATGCTACAACGCTAGTTGAGGGTAGTGCTGGTGCAAGAATGACATTGAGTGGTTCTACTTTTGACGGTTCGGTACCATACGCTGTTTCTCGTACAGCTACAGCAACAGTGGTGGCTGCAAATATTACAGCTTATATAAGCGTACCTAATTATACAGCAACAGCAAGTAGTGAATTGATAACAATTAAAATAGCAACACCTGATATAGCTGTAAATGGATTAACGGTAGCATCGGAAGTTACTACATTAACATCAACAGATGTAAATATGGGAGTTGATTGTGGTGATATTGTTGATAATGGAGGTACAGAATTTGCAAGTTTAGCATTATTATTAACGTTTTTAAGAACTAATACAGGCGCATAATATGAATAATAAAGGTAGAAAAACAACGATTGTAGCTAGTATCGCTTTAGTATTGATAATCGCTTTGTTCGTTGCTTTATTTTTAGATAAAATAACAGCTGATGAACTTTTTAAAGGGTTGGGAGCAATAGGAACGGCTGCGGCTTTGTTTATAGGATTTTTGAGTAAAGACCAAACGGCTAGTCATACAACAGATATTACAGCAGGGATAGGTGACGATATACCTCCTCCTGAAGAAGAAGAAGAACCTGTATAGAATGAGTAAAAAAAATAAATTTATATTGCTTTTATTGTCAATAGCTGTACTCTTTGCAAGTGTTTATAAATTTTGGATTGGTACAGGTATTAGAGCGGATGTATTCTTATTTTGTGATCGGTTTAAAAATGGAAGGCTTGTTTCTAATATATTACACGATTTAAGTAATATGTTTACCACTTCTTTGTTGTTATTTTTGTGGTATTACTCGTGTTCTACAAAGGCTTTGAGAAAAATAATAATGCCGTTTTTTATAATTTCATTAGTAGATATTGTTGATTATTTTTTGTTTTGTAAGCAATTTTCAATCGTAAAATTACCAATACTTATAATATTGATAATAATATTTAACTATAAAAGAAAAAAACTATGAAAAAAGAATTCACTTTAGGGAACGCATTAGCTATATTTATACCAGTGATATGTATCATATTAGGTTGGACTAATGTAATAAGTCAATCAGTAAAAGAAAATGAAATTAGAATACAATTAATTGAAAGTAGGCAGGACAATATAGAGAAAAAAATAGATGATATTTATAAAATTACTACTGAAATATTAGTTCAAGTAGCAGGTAAAAAAGATCGTGAATAATGAGAAACAGACCACTTATTAAAATACACCGTTTCTGGCAAGACAGAAATCAATCTTCCGGAACTATTGTTGTTTTGGATAAAAAGAATTTTCCGTTATATGCTTCATTGGGATTAGAAAGAGGTTGGCGCAACAATCAATCAAATGTCAGTTGTATTCCTATTGGTGTTTATCCTGTTAAATTGGAATGGTCACCAAGATTTAATACGATGCTTTGGGAAATCAAAGACGTTCCGGATCGAGCTGAGTGTAAATTTCACTCAGCAAATTATTGGAAGCAGTTAAACGGGTGTGTTGCTCCAGGACTTAAATACAAGCGTATAAACGCTGATAATTACAGAGATGTAACGAATAGTAAGAACAGTTTAAAAGCCTTTCACGATGCTTTAAAACCTTACACAGATGCAGTTTTAGTTATTACAGGAGAACCAACCGTTAAGTAATTAATATTTGTTATATTTGTTAAAACTTAAAATTATGAGATGGTTTGACAACAAATCCGTAATTGATAAAATACTCCTTATAATAGGTGCTATTGTGTTTGTGCTGTTATTCTTAACTTTAATTAAAAAATAAACAATAAATCATGGGAATTTTAGGAAAAATATTCGGAGGTGGTATGGCAACGGCTACACCTATTAGTGCCGTTGGTGGTATTTTAGATAAACTCTTTACTTCTAAAGACGAAAAATTAACGCATGAAGAAGTAAGGATGCGATTAATGATGAAACCTGATATTGCTCAGGTTGAAATAAATAAAATAGAAGCACAACATAGAAGTATATTTGTAGCCGGATGGCGTCCTTTTATAGGGTGGGTTTGTGGTATCGCTTTAGCTTATAACTTCATTCTAAGAGACCTTATGGCATGGATGATAGGATTATGGTCACCAACTACAGAAGCCCCTCCTGAGTTAGCTATGACCCATTTAATGACTGTTTTAATGGGTATGTTAGGATTGGGAGGTATGCGAACCTACGAAAAACTTAAAGGCGTATCTAAATAAATGCTAAATACCCCATTGACTTTTTTGAACGTCTGCTCATTATTGGGTGGGCGTTTTTATTTAGAATCGTTAAAATTACAGTATTTTACTTATATCATAGTTTTAATTAAATTATTTACCCTATCTTCGTTTTGTAATACAAAACTAAACCTATTATTATGAAACAATTTAAAGATTTAGAATTCAAACCTCATTCAATTGGGGACGGAGTACAAGCAAGAATGGACTTCAAAAACGGTTATGGAGTTTCAGTTGTAAAATTGAACGTTTCCTATGGTTATCCTAATTTATGGGAATTAGCTGTTTTATATGATGGAAGTTTGACATACAATACACCAATAACCGACGATGTTATAGGTCATCTATCTGAGGAGAAAGTAACTAATGTTATGCTAGAAGTTCAGAACTTAAAACAATGACCTACCAAGACTACATAAGCAAATGAGACAATTAGAATACAACGACACATTAATCAAAGACGGTATAGAACATACCATTTTCAGAATTGCGCCTGGTACAATATTTACAAGTATGCAGACTATTTATTATACTCAAAACGGGGCAATATTTCACAATGAATTAGAAAACTATAAATTAAAATTATGAAAACACATTTAACAAATGGTTTAGGATTTACCCAATGCGGCTTGAGTAGTGATTCCGTTAGAATAACATCTAATATAAAAAATGTACGATGTAAAAAGTGTAAAAATTCAAAAGCAGGCATAATTTTAAAACAAAGTATTAACCCCTTTATATTGTAATTTACCTATATAAATTATGAAAACACTCTACAAAAGAAAGCCTAAAGAAAAACTTTTAAATAACACTGAATTACTAACCGAAATTTTTAAAGGGTGGGGTAAAATA
>SDBS01000912.1_pt1 | contig 29698 bp, 28 predicted proteins | sample 2277091 | NCBI WGS metagenome assembly SDBS01 (sample SAMN10404972, study PRJNA504765) | marine sediment metagenome | isolation source: marine sediment core GS10_PC15, 163 cmbsf | place: Arctic Ocean: Southern Knipovich Ridge | collected 2010 | reverse complement strand
TTTCTTTAATTAACACAGGTATATGTTCTTTGCCGTTATGAACTGCAATTGTAACCCCGACCATTTCAGGTGAAATAGTAGCAGCACGTGCCCAAGTTTTAATTGTTTCTTTGCTATTCGGTCCTAATTTTTTTACTTTCTTTAACAGCCTTTCATCAATATAAGGACCTTTTTTAAGTGAACGGGACATATGAAAATAATTAATAATTACCAATTACCAATTATCAATGGCCGAATACTCTCTGCTTCAATTGAAAATTGATAATTAATAATTGGAAATTTATCCCACTTTTTCTCCCGTGCGTCTCCTAATAATATAACGGTTTGAAAACTTTTTCTTTTTGCGCGTACGATAACCCAAAGCTGGTTTGCCGGTTGGCGTTTTAGGATGTTTAAGTCCAATCGGACTACCGCCTTCACCACCACCATGGGGATGATCACATGGATTTTTTGCTTTTCCTCGCACCTTTGGTCTTCTTCGCATATGGCGAACTCTTCCTGCCTTACCCAAACGAACATTCTCATGATCAATATTGCTAATTTGCCCTATTGTGGCAAAACAATTCTTATTGATTAATCTAATTTCACCGGAAGGTAATTTAATATGAACATCTTCATTTTCTTTTGCCAGAACAGTAGCAGATGAACCTGCGGAACGTACAATTTGTCCGCCTTTATTTTTAATCAATTCAATGTTGTAAACACTTGTGCCAATCGGAATATTTTTTAAATGAAAACGGTTACCAATTGAGATATCACCTCGCACTGCAGTAATAATTTTATCACCTACCTTTAGATCTTTCGGAGCTAAAACATAATCTTCTCTACCACCATTGTTATAACGGATCAGAGCAATAAAAGCAGAACGGTTAGGATCATATTCCAAAGAAATAACTTTTGCCGTGACATTAAGTAATTCTCGTTTAAAATCAACTAAACGATAATGTCTTTTAGCTCCACCACCTCGCTGATGAACAGTTATTTTCCCTTGATTATTACGCCCGGCTTTTGAGTGAAGTGATTTGAGTTTTTTCTTACGAGGGTTAACTTTTGAAAGTTCACTAAAATCAACCGTTGACATGCGACGTCTTGCTGGAGTAGTTGGATTGTAAACTTTAATACCCATTTTAAAATAAAAATTATAATTCTCTAAGCTCCCTCAAAAATTTCAATTTTATCACCCTTTTTTAGGGTCATAATAGCTTTTTTCCATTCTGCACTTTTCCCTTTAATTTGTCCTTTTCTGCGACCACGCGATTTCACGGTAATAAAATTAGCTTTTAATACCTTAACTTTATATATCTCTTCAATTGCTTTTTTAACATCTTTGCGGGTTGCTGAATTCGCAATTTTAAAAACATATTTATTCTGTTCCGCTAAGGCGGATGCTTTTTCTGTTATAACAGGTTTAATAATTATCTGATTATGATCCATATGTTTTTATTTTTTATAAAGTTTTGTGATTTGAGTCAATGCTGGTTCTACAATTAAAAGTGACTGATAATTTACCAAATCCATCACATTCAATTGATTAAAATTAATCACTTTTATATTCGCAAGGTTCGCAAATGATTTTATTACTGATTTAATTGGTTTCTCAAGCACTATTAAGGTTTTGGCATCAAGAGATAAGTTTGATAAAATTTTCTCGGCTTTTTTAGTCTTAAACTCAGTTAAGCTTAACCTGTCTATTACTTTTAATTCTTCTGCTTTTACCTTATCAGAAAGAGTCATACAGATTGCTTGTTTTTTAAGTTTACGGTTAAGATTAACTTTAAAATTTCTAGTATTACGAGGGCCAAAAATTATTCCACCTTTACGCCAAATGGGAGAACGGTTCGAACCAGCACGAGCACGACCAGTACCTTTTTGACGCCATGGTTTACGCCCTCCTCCTCGCCTTTCTGATCTTGTTTTTGTATGCGCGATAACCGGTCTCATATTATTTGCTTGCGCCGCAAACACTTGGTGAATTATTTCTTCTTTTGGCTTCAAACTAAAAACATCCGGATCGAGATCCACCTTCCCTATCGCCTTGCCCAACTGATTATAAAGATTAATCTTAAACACAGAATTTAATTAGCAATTATCAACTAACAATTATCAATTAATGATACCGAAAATTAATAATTGTAAATTGGAAATTGGGCATTGTTAATCGCTTTCAATAACTCTCACAAAACCTCCATTTTTACCTGGGATACAACCCTTAACCACTAAAAGGTTTTTATCTTTTTCAATTTGAAGTAATTCAATATTTTTGAGAGTTACTCTCGCATTACCAGAACGACCGGCCATCTTTTTACCTTTAAAAACCCTGCCAGGATAAGCGCAAGCACCAGTTGAACCAGCTGATCTCAAAACATGTCTATGACCATGAGTTTTGGGACCACCGCTAAAATTATGACGCTTAACCGTTCCTGTAAAACCTTTTCCTTTTGAAGTTCCCATTATGTCAACAGTTTTTATTCCATCAAAAATAGCAATCGTTATTTGGTCACCAATTTTATATTTCTCCTCTTGAGAAGGAGAAGAACAAGGCACTTCACTAATATATTCAAAACCCCTACCTTTATTAAATTTGAAGCTCCCGGCCATTGGTTTATTAACTTTATTTTTATCCCCAAAACCAAGTTGTAAAATCTGCTCATCATCACTATTCATTTGAACTTTAGTAATAAAGCAGGGACCAACCTGAAGCAAAGTCACAGGGATACAATCCCCATCAACATTAAAAATCTCTGTCATACCTATTTTTTTTCCTAGAAGACCCTTCATTTATTTTCTATTAATAATCTATGGCTAAACAAAAAGCGCACCGCCTTGGGTAAGCGGCATTCCCATCCCATCAGAATAACAATTTTAATTATTTAAAATCTAAAAATTAACAAAATATTCTTGGCGTTTTCATTTAATTTTTAAATTTCACATTTTAATTTCGACATCTACTCCAGCTGGTAAACTTAAATTCATTAAAGAATCAATTGCTTTAGGAGTAGGGTTTACGATATCCACAAGACGTTTGTGTACACGCATTTCATATTGGTCTCTCGCATCTTTATGAACAAATGTTGACTTAAGAACAGAAAGTTTGTTTTTATCAGTTGGTAAAGGAATCGGACCAATTACCGTTGCGCCACTCTGCTTCGCTGCCGCTATTATTTGTTCCGTGGATTTGTCAATTACTTTATGATCATAGGCTTTAATTTTAATCCGAATTCTTGACTTAAAATCTTCTTCCTGTTTTTTCCCTTGATCTTTTGAGGCAGCTTTTGGTTTTTTTCCGCCGGAGGCAGATCCGCCCTTAGCGGAAACCTTGGTTTTCTTTGAAACAGTTTTTTCTGGCATTACTTTTGAGATATATTTGATAATGTAACAGACAGATAAGCGCAGATATGTCTTAGAAACACATCTGCACCATATCTATAATTTTAAATTATTTAGCAATTTTTGAAACAACTCCAGCACCAACGGTTCGACCACCTTCACGAATAGCAAAACGCATTCCATCTTCCATAGCAACAGCTTGCCCTAATTTAATTTTTAATTTGACAGTGTCCCCAGGCATAACCATCTCAGTGCCAGAAGGTAGTTCTATGACTTCTCCCGTCACATCAGTGGTGCGAATATAAAACTGAGGTTTGTATCCGTTTAAGAAAGCAGTATGTCGTCCACCTTCTTCTTTTGTGAGAATATACGCTTCTGCTTCAAACTCTGTATGAGGTTTAATCGATCCTGGTTTTGCCAAAACTTGTCCTCTTGCAATATCTTCACGCTTCAGACCCCTAAGAAGAATACCAGCATTGTCTCCAGCCTTACCGCTATCTAATTGTTTATTAAACATTTCAACCCCAGTAACAACAGCCTTGGAAGTATCTTTCAAACCAACAATTTCTACTTCATCATTCACATTAACTTCTCCACGATCAATTCTTCCTGTTGCAACTGTTCCACGACCTTCAATTGAGAACACATCTTCTACAGGCATTAAAAATGGTTTGTCTGTTTCACGCTTTGGTTCTTTAATTGTTTCGTCTAACGCTTTAATTAACTCTAGAATTGGTTTACAATCCTTACAATCATCTTTACCACAACCACATTCTAGTGCCTTAAGAGCAGACCCGCGAATAATTTTTACTCCTTTACCATCAAATTCATACTTTGTTAATAATTCACGAACTTCTTCTTCAACCAAATCAATTAATTCAGCATCATCAACTTGATCAACTTTATTTAAGAAAACAACAATTGCAGGCACCCCTACTTGTCGCGCTAAGAGAATATGTTCACGAGTTTGAGGCATTGGACCATCTGCGGCTGAAACAACCAAGATTGCACCATCCATTTGAGCAGCACCAGTAATCATATTTTTAACATAATCAGCGTGTCCCGGGCAATCAACATGAGCATAGTGACGATCATCAGATTCGTACTCAACGTGTGTTGTTGAAATTGTAATACCACGTTCTTTTTCTTCAGGTGCATTGTCAATATCTGCAAAACCTTTTTCTTGTGCAATTTTGCCAGCACCTTTAAGGCAAGCTAAGATTGCTGCTGTTAGAGTGGTTTTCCCATGATCAACGTGGCCAATTGTACCAACATTAATATGGGGCTTTGATCTTTCAAATTTTTTTGATTCTTCTGCCATTGTTTGCTCCTTCTAAAATTTAATTTATAATATTAATAATTATTTTACTTTTACTCGTTTCGCTCCTTTACAATAACAAATTCTCATAAAAAGTCAAGTAAATTTCCTCACGATCTAAGCTTTATTCATATCTATCTTATTTTTTGCTTTTTGGACTTGCTTTCTCACCAATAACCTCTTCTGCAACATTTTTAGGAACTTCTTCATAATGACTAAACTCCATTGTATAGCTTGCTCTTCCCTGAGTCATCGAACGTAATGTGGTCGCATATCCAAACATTGAGGCAAGAGGAACTGTCGCATTAATCACTTTTACCCCACCAGTCCGATCACTTATTTCTTCAATAACTCCCCGTTTGGCGCTAAGATCTCCTGTAACATCACCCATAAATTCTTCTGGGGTAACAGCTTCCACTTTCATAATTGGCTCCAAAAGAACAGGGCTTGCTTTTTTAACTCCTGCCTTAACTGCTTTTGAGGCAGCAATTTTAAAAGCCGCCTCCGATGAATCTACATCATGGAAAGAACCGTCAAATAAAGTTATTTTTAAATCAACTAAGGGATAACCCGCTAAAACACCATTTGTTAGAGCTTCCTTAACACCTTTTTCAACTGCTGGAATAAATTCCTTAGGAATGGTTCCTCCAACAATTTTGTCTTCAAATTCTTCTCCGCTGCTGCGTTCGCCAGGCTCTAATTCTAACCAAACATGACCATATTGTCCTCGACCTCCGGACTGACGGATATATTTTTCCTCAATTTTAACTATTTTCTTAATCGTCTCTCTGTAAGCAACTTGCGGTTTACCAACACTTGCCTCGACTTTAAATTCTCGAAGCATACGGTCCACAAGAACCTCCAGATGAAGCTCACCCATTCCCGCAATAAGCGTTTGACCAGTTTCCTGATCAGCTTTTACCTGAAAGGTTGGGTCTTCTTCCGCAAGTCTTCTTAAAGCAATCCCCATTTTCTCTTGATCAGCTTTTGTTTTTGGTTCAACCGCAATCGAAATGACAGGGTCAGGGAATTCAATTTTTTCTAAAACTATTGGATGGTCAACATCACACAAAGTGTTTCCTGTTGTTGTTTCTTTTAATCCAACCGCTGCTGCAATTTCTCCAGAATACACTTCTTCGACTTCTTCTCGCTTATTTGCATGCATTCGCAAAATTCGTCCTAACCTTTCTTTTTTGCCTGTGCTCGCATTAAAAATATATGATCCCGACTGAATCACTCCAGAATAAACTCTAAAAAAAGCCAGGTTGCCAACAAAAGGGTCAGTAGCAATTTTAAACGCTAATGCAGAAAAAGGAACGTCATCTTTTGTTTCTCGAATTTCTTTTTCTTCTGTTTTTGGATTAATCCCCTCTACAGGAGGGACATCTAATGGCGAAGGAAGATATGTAATAACAGCGTCTAGCAACAACTGAACGCCTTTATTTTTTAATGCCGAACCACAAAGAGTAGGATATACTTTGCTGTGCAAAGTTGCTTTACGCAAAGCTTGTTTCAAATCTTCCTTAGATATTTCTGTTCCTTCAAGATATTTTTCTGTTAAGGCATCATCAGTTTCAGCAATCGCTTCAACCATTTTTTCACGATATTCTTTGGCTTTATCTTTTAAATCATCAGGAATATCTTTGGTCTCGAGCTTTTCTCCCATCTTGCCACTAAACATGATAACCTTTTCTTCCATTAGATCAATAACTCCTTTAAAGTTTTCCTCTTCTCCAATCGGGAGTTGAAGAATAATTGGTTTTGCTCCCAGACGATCAATGATCGACTGGATGTCTTTATAAAAATCCGCACCAGTGCGGTCAAGTTTATTAATAAAACAAATACGAGGTACTTTATATTTATCTGCTTGACGCCAAACTGTTTCGGATTGAGGCTCAACTCCCGCAACTCCATCAAAAACAATTACACCACCATCTAAAACCCGTAAAGACCTTTCAACTTCAACAGTAAAGTCAACATGTCCCGGGGTATCGATAATATTAATTCGGTGATCACTCCAAAAACAAGTTGTTGCTGCAGAAGTGATTGTAATTCCTCTTTCTTTTTCCTGCTCCATCCAATCCATTTCTGCTTCTCCTTTATGGACTTCTCCGATCTTATGTTTCTTTCCTGTATAATATAAAATACGCTCGGTAACTGTGGTTTTACCGGCGTCAATGTGAGCAATGATTCCAATATTTCTAGTTTTATCTAATGAATATTCCCGTGCCATGAGTTAATGGTTAATGGTTAATTACTTTTTAGATTTTTTGCTGGTTTTCTTTTTTGCTGGTTTTTTAACAACCTTCTTTTTATTAATAACTTTCTTTTTATCCTTTTGCTTTATCATAAAATAATAAATCACCGCTCCGATCCAACCTGTTAATGCGATGACTAAAATCCAAACTAATTTATCATTTTCATTTTTAAATTCTCGCTTTGCACAATCAACTAGCATCACAATCCAAAGGATTGTCCCTAAAATACTAACAATAAACATTCCTCCGATAAAAATGAAATAAATCAAAAAGAAAACCAAACTAAATAGTCCAACAAAAATTCCAGCTGCTGCTTCAGAATCACTTGCGAAAATAATGCCTGGTAAAAATAAACCCAAGAGAAAAGTAATTGCAATTTTTAATTTTTGCATTATTTTAAATTATTTTTACTAAAAACTAAATTAAGGAGTAATGATATAACTGCCATCTTGTGTATCAGCTAAATAATTAAAGCCATCTGGATCACTGTCGGACCAAACTCCTGTGTGTTCATTAAATTCAATTTTAGCTTTTGCACCAAGAGAACTCATAAAAGGTACATTATCCTTAACCTTAAAGGAAAGGCGGAATACTTGTCCTGGAGGATCGTTGTAACCCGTTGTGTAAGTAGGGCCTGGATCAGTATGTGCTGTCATTAAAAGGTTACCTTCATCAAAGAAAATAATTGAATGAGAAGCGTGGTGGAAATAGAATGTCGAAAATTCTGAAGCAGGATTTTCTGTATCCCAACCAGTGAAATCTAAAAATCGATAATCATACTGAAGTCCAACTCTAACATCTCCAACTGTAGTTTGACCATTAATATAAGCAGTATCAATTTTAACATCAACATCAAAAGTATCGCCCGGATTGTAAGTGCCATATGCAGGATCAAGTGCAAGCAATGTGGTTGGTCTAGGCCTTATAGAAAAATCTGCTGCACGACTAAATGATTCATGGATCGGAAGACCGTCAGTTGGATTGATCAAGGATAATGAAGATTCCCCTGATCCAGGCACAGAAGATTTCTTTGCCTGAGTATAAGTGAAAACTCCAGCAACTAAACTAACAGCGAGTACAGCGACGATCATGATTAAGATTTTTCTTTTTAACATTGTTTTTAATTAAATTATATTACATATATTAATTCTAATTTTTCTAATATTTCACATCTGCCACCTTAATACATCTACCATTACTCAGCTTAATTATATCTCGCATAATGCGCAAAAGCCTTATTCGCCTCTGCCATTCTGTGAGTGTCATCTTTTTTCTTAAAAGCATTTCCTTCACCCTTACTAGCGGCAAGTAATTCATTTGCTAATCTTTCTGCCATTGTTCGACCTTTTTTCTGCCTTGCTGCCTCAATAATCCAACGGGAAGCTAGAGTTTCTCTTCTTCCGCCTCGAACTTCAAAAGGAATTTGATAATTTGAACCACCGATTCGTTTTGCCTTAACTTCTAATACTGGTGAAACTCTCTTAATCGCATTTTCAAAAACATCAACCGGATCTTTTTTGGTTTTCTCTTTAATAATATCAAAAGCATTATAAACAATTTTCTGCGCTAAACTTTTTTTACCATTAAGCATAATCCGATTAGTAAAACTTCCTACTAATATATTGTGATATTTAGGGTCTGGTCTTTCTTCTCTTGTTTTAAATCTATTTTTTCGAGACATGAGTTAATTATCAATTATCAATTACTAATTTAAAATTATTTTTCTTTTTTAGTTCCATATTTACTACGGCCGATCTTTCGATCACTGACTCCCGCTGTATCCAAAACTCCTCGCACAACATGATAGCGAACCCCTGGTAAATCCTTAACTCGCCCACCACGAATAATAACAACAGAGTGCTCTTGAAGGTTATGTCCAATACCTGGTATATAAGCAGTTACTTCCATACCATTAACCAAGCGAACTCTGGCAATTTTACGCAAAGCTGAGTTTGGCTTCTTGGGAGTAACCGTCGCAACCTTAACACACACTCCACGCTTTTGAGGGCAACCTTTTTTAGGAAATGTTGGCTCTCGCTTAAGCGTATTCAACATCCTTTGGAGTGCAGGTGATTTACTTTTTTTGGTTTTACTTTTTCGTCCTTTACGAACGAGCTGGTTGATTGTTGGCATGTATAAAAAATTATTTAGAGTTACATAAAAACTTGGGGAGAGATTACTCCACAAGCTTAGTTTAAAAGAAAAAATCTAAGCTGTCAATAAAAACAATCTGATGAAAATGATTATTTAGAAATTAGACAAAGCTATTATAACAAAATGCTTTTAAAACAACAATACCTGAATACTATTGTTATTATTCAAGTTTTCTTCTAAAAGTATCAAGGCCAAGCTTTTTCCCAAGCCAAATCCCTAAAAACAGTATCCCTCCACCGATAATAATTGTGATTAAAATATCAACCCAAGTCATATTTATATAATTTAATTGTTCTTTTCTAGCCTGCTGATTATACCATAAAATCTGGTAATGATTAAATATTACCGATTAAACGGCTGATAAAATGACTAGCCACATAAGTCAAAATAATTACAATCAACGCAACAAAATTATGTTCTAAAATTGGCTTCAATGGTTTCTCTTTGTTAATTTGTGCAATCACAAGGCTTAATAAGGAAAGCAGAATGAAACCTAAGGCAATCGTAACAATCAAAGCTCCCTGTAAATCAAATAGAATCAGGGGTAAGATGAAGATCGTTGTTAGAATTGCTTTCGTAAAAAAAGTCGCAGTCGAAGAAAGCCAAATTTCTAAATGGGAATATTTTCCTTCTGCTTCTCTCGCCAAATGAATCCCAACTGCATCAGCAAGAGAGTCGGCAATTGCAATCGAAATAATTCCAGCAAAAACTGCTTGCTTGGAAGAAGTCATCACATCAATTCCAATAAAAACTCCCAGGGTTGTGATAATCCCCGAAGTCAAACCAAAACTAATCCCAGCTAAAAGTGATCGTTTATTTTTTGCAACTATTCCAGCGAACATGAAAATAATGGTTAATGAATAATGAGGAATGAATAATTACTTTTTATTAGATTTTTTCTTGCTCTTTTTCATTTCGACATTAATTTCATCTGGCATTTCCTTGGCAAACTTAGAAAATTTTCTTTCCATTTTTTTACCGAAACCATCCCAATCATAGTCTCCAACCCGATCACAGAAACGATTAAATTTTCTTTTTGTTTTAAATTTCCCAGCGAGAAAAGAAAAGCCTGCCACAATAATTAAAATTGGCCAAATAATATCCCAAGCGTCCGCACTAATATAACCAAGGTTTTTTAGCAGAAAGACCACTCCAAGGGCAATTAAAATTAATGCAAAAAACATTTTATTCTCCTTTGTTAATTATTTAATAAAAAGTTTTAGATCATTCTGTCCGGTCCAAAATAATTCTATTTTTAAAACCACCTCTTTTTTCCGCTTTCTCTTTTCTAATTAATTCTATCTCTTCCTTACTAGTTCCTTCAAGATCACAAATCGCATAAAGTACTTCTAAAATATCAGCAATTTCTTCTTTACTAGGATCTTTTAAAAATTCATCTACTTCTTCTTGAACTTTTTTAATTAGCAATTCTTTATATTCCTTATCATCAGCAATATGGGTGATGGGGACATCGCCATTTTCTTTAATAATTTCCGGGATTTTATCTCTAACCAATTTTCCATATTTTTGAGGTTGATATTGTTTTTTTGGCATATGTTTTATATAAATCTACATTATTTATTGTAACATGAATTTTTGATTTTTGATTTTTGCCACGCTATGAAAGCGTGGCATCACGCCGTATGGCGTGATGAAAACTCACAGCCACAATAATTCTGCCGATAAAATTCTTCCTTTTTACTAACTTCCAGGCTTTTTCTGAATCCATCTTTTTTCGCAAAATCTCTATCTAGGAATTGCACTCCAAATTCCTTCGCAATTTTTTCTCCTATCGGCAAAATCACTTTGGCACTTTTATAGGGACCGACTGTCAGCGTAGTTGTAAAATATTTAAAATTATTTTTTTTCGCAAATTTTGCAATTTCCCTAAGTCGCATTTCAAAACATTTCTCACATCTTTTTCCACCTTCCAGTTCACTCTCTAAACCCTTAATATTTTCAAGCCATTTTTTATGATCATAACTTCCTTCAATTAATTTTATATCTAATTTCTGACAATATTTTTTTGCTTCTCTTAATCTTTTGATATGTTCTTTTTCTAAATCTAAATTGGGATTATAAAAATAAACCCCAAGATCAAATTCTCCCTTAAGTTCCCTTAAAATATTCCCCGCGCAAGGAGCACAACAAATATGTAAAAGTAATTTTAATTTCATAATTCTGCATTCTTAATTTTTCGACTCCTCAAATCCCGATGATATTTCAAGCTAAAACGATGAGACTCGTCCCGAATCTTCTGAAAGACTTTTAAAGCTTGATTACGCTCATTTAAATTAATCCCTTGCTTATTAATACTTGTATAAATTATTTCCTCTTTTTTAGCTAGACTAATTATAGGGATTTCTAGTTTTAAAAATTTAAGCACTTTCGATCCAATGTTTAATTGGCCTTTTCCACCATCAATTAAAATCAAATTTGGGAGAGTGATAAACGATCTATCGTCTAAATGCTTTTTACGATTACCAAAGCGCCTCGTTAATACTTCTTTGAGCATGGCATAGTCATTTGGTTTACCCTGTTTTTTTAATTTGAAAATACGGTATTGATCTTTGGCTAAACGAACTAGCCATCTTTCTTTTAATTCCCTCTTGTTTTTATCCCCCGCCTTCGCGGGGACAAGTTTCTTCTTCTTAAAAAACTCCCAAACTACCATCGACCCATAAGCATCTTTACCTTGCAAATTGGAAATATCATAACCCTCAATTCGAAAAAGTTTATCTTTCTTGAGATTAAATCCTTTGTTAGAATTTAATTTTTTATAATTGATTTTTTTGGTTAATTCTTGTAAGGCTTTTTCAGGGTTAATTTTGATACCTGCAGAGCGTTCCCTGTCTATTTGCATCAAATATAACTTAGCATTTTCATTCGCTAATTCTATCAAGTGTTTTTTCTTGCCCTTTTTACTAATCACGATTTTAATCTGGCCAGATATTTCTTGACTTAACCAAGAAGACAATATTTCTAATTGCTCAATGTCCGTATCTAGAATAATCTCCTTCGGTAAACTCATTGCTTTATTGTAATAATTTTGAACAAAAACACTCAAGATTTCAGCTCGAGAAGATGCCATGGTGTTTTTCAAAATAAAATATTCTCGGTTAATTAATCTACCGGAACGTACCATAAATAAATTGGTAACTGAAATATTTTTACCAATCGTCAGACCAACAAAATCTCGGTTCATGAGATCCGCTGAAACAATCTTTTGCTTAATTGATAATTGCTTAATTCCTTTTAACTGATCCCGTAATTTAGCGGCTTGCTCAAAATTTTTCTCAGAAACCGCTTGTTGCATTTGTTTCTCAATGTCAGTCATGATCTTGCTTTGTTCGCCTTTTAAAAATAAAATCAGAGCTTGAATAACTTTATGATATTCTTTTTTACTGACATTACCAAGGCAAGGACCAAGACATCTACCAAGATCAAAATCTAAACAAGGCTTCATTTTTACACCTTCACTTACATCTAAATCACAAACCCGATAAGGAAAGAATTTGCGGATCAATTTCAGAGTTGCTCGCAAATCTCTAGCACTGGTAAAAGGACCGAAGTATTTCGACACGCCATGAAGGCGTGTCGTCACGCCGGATGGCGTGACGCCTGTTTCTTCTTCAATCCGCCTAGTATAATATACTCCCGGGAAATCACTTTGGATATCAATCCGCAAGTAAAGAAAATGTTTATCGTCTTTTAAATCAACGTTATATTTTGGTTGATGTTTTTTAATTAAATTAGATTCTAAAATCAAAGCTTCAACTTCTGAGTTAACTACAATTGATTCTAAGTCGAAAGCTTTACTTACAATCCTCGCCGCTTTACTATTTTTATCGGCCTTAAAATAAGAATTGACTCGCTTCTTAAGATCTTTGGCTTTGCCGATATAAATCGTTTTATTATTTTTATCTTTAAAAAGATAAACTCCGGGTTGATCAGGGAAATCAACGAGCTTATTCTTTAAGTTTGCTATATTCGATTTTTTTGCTTGGGAGTTTTTAGGCATGACAAGTTAATTATAACATAGTAATATTGATGATATTTAAAAGAAAGTGGTGATGTGTTAGAATAATAAATGTCTGATGGAAAATGTAGGATGAGGATTCTACATCCCCCATCTGCCATCTAATATATCTAACATTTTTTACTATGAAAATTTCAAAAATCTTAACCCGAGATGTTGTCACTATTTCTCCCGATGTAACCATCAAAGAAATTGCCAAGCTGCTAATTAAACATAGCTTAGTCGGTTTGCCAGTCGTTGAAAACGATAAAGTTCTTGGGATAGTTACAGAAGGAGATTTAATCATGAAAAAAGCACACCTTCACCTCCCCGCTTATATCCAACTTTTGGACAGCTTCTTATACCTAGAAAGCACTAAAGAAGTCGAGAAAGATCTGGAAAAGATGTTAGCCGTCAAAGCAGAAGATATAATGACAAAAGATTTTATTACAGTTGACTTAGACTCTACAGTTGAAGAGCTCGCCGACATCATGCATGAAAAACATGTTGACCCAATCCCCGTCCTTGATGATAAAAAATTAGTTGGGATCGTCAGTCGTTCAGACCTCGTCGCCTTAATTGCAGAACAGTAGTAAAGTCACATTGCAATGTGACTCAAGTAGTAGGTATCAAGTTGATTAATTTAAATACAATGAATAATAACAATGAAAATAAAAAATTTAAAAAAATTGTTGATTTTTTGTTTGAAATTGGGACGATGAGAAAGCTACCCCGGATCCATCAGCAAATGCTTTTATCCCAAGATCTTTCTGACAACATCGCAACTCACTCTTATAGAACCGCCATCACGGCTTGGTTCTTAGCAAAAATGGAAAAAGCCGACCCATATAAAACACTTGTGATGGCCCTCTTCCACGATACCAAAGAGATTCGAAGTGGCGATCATAATTATGTCCATAAAAAATACATTAAAATTTATGAGGACGAAATTGCAAAAGATCAATTAGGAAATCTACCCTTTAATGATCTATTTGAAATAGATTCTGAGTTTGAAGCCAGAAAAAGCAAGGAAGCAATTGTTGCCAAAGACGCCGATTTATTAGACCAAATATTTCTATTAAAAGAATACGCTCACCAAGGAATAACGGAGGCAAAAATCTGGCTTGAAGGAAAAGGAAAAGAAAAAGAAAATATTCAATATCAAAATTTGAAAACAAAATCTGCCAAAAAATTAGGTAAAGAAATTTTAACCGGAAAAGTTTCCGGCTGGTGGGAAAATATTTGGACTTCTAAAAATAGGTAGGAAGCAATTATCAATTATCAATTTTTAATTATCAATTATGAAAGTAGAAGTTATTCAAAAAGAAAAGAACCAAGCTAAGATTGCTGTCACCGTTCCTGCATCCGACATGGAAAAACATTTTGACAAAGCAATTAAACTAATTAATGAAAAAGAAAAGTTTGAAGGATTTAGACCTGGGCATGCTCCTCGCAAAATAATTGAAAATAAGATCGGAATGGAAAAAATAAATTCCGAGGTAATCAAAGTTGCTCTTGATGCTACTTATATTTCAGCGTTAGAACAAGTCAAGATAATGCCGATTGCTCAACCCAAAATCCAAATCACTAAATTAGCCCCTAAAAATCCTTTCAGCTATACAATTGAAGTTGATACCTTCCCCGAAGTTGAATTGGGAGATTACAAAAATATTAAGATAAAAAAACCAGAGGAACCCAAGGAAGCTTCCAAGAAAGAAGTGGATGATGTTCTAGGAAAGATTCAAAAACAATTAGCAGAATATAAAGATAAGAAGGGGAAAATTGAAAAAGGTGATAAGGTTGAAATTGATTTTACAGGATCACTAAAAAATGTTCCACTAGAGGATGCTAGCAGTAAGAATCACCCATTGATCATTGGTGAAGGTAGTTTTATTGAAGGATTTGAGGAAAAGTTGATTGGACTAAAACCAGAAGATAAAACAGAATTTGAAATCACTTTCCCTAAAGATTATCGCGCAAATCATCTTGCCGGACAGAAAGTTAAATTCAAAGTTGAGATTAAAAAAGTCTGGTCCGTCAAACTCCCTGCAATTGATAATGAATTTGCTAAAAAAATTAACCCCAAATTTGATCTTAAAAAACTAAAAAAAGATGTTCAAGAAAATATTCTCAAACAAAAAAAATCCGAATCCGAAATGAAATTTAAGAGCGCGATTATTGATCAAGTCGTTGAAAAATCCAAAATTGAAATTTCACAAAGCTTAATCGAAGAAGAATCTGAAACAATGATAAAAGAAACTAGTATGAAATTGGCTCAACAAGGTTCAAGTTTTGAAAAATATCTCGAAAGTATTAAAAAAACCAAAGAAGAGTTAAAGAAGGAATGGGCCAAGGAAGCTGAAAAAAGAGTCAAAACAGGGCTTGTAATTGCTGAAATTGCGAAACAAGAAAAAATAACAGTTACTCCCAAAAAAATTCAAGCAGAGATCGATCAACAATTAATTCCATTCGCTGGTGCCCCTAAAGAACAAGTAAAAAAGATGCGGGAACAATTTGAATCAGACCGTCAAAAAAAACAAATCGAATTGAATTTAAGAAACAGAAAAACAATTGATAAGTTGGTCGAGATAGCTCAGTCCTAATGTCATTGCGAGTCATTAATCATTAACCATTAATCATTAACCATTATGCTAATCCCCACCGTCATCGAAAAAACTCACGAGGGTGAACGCGCTTACGATATTTATTCTCGTCTCTTAAAAGAACGAATTATCTTTTTAAGCGAACCGATTGAATCCCAAGTCGCCAATATTATTATTGCGCAAATGCTTTTCTTGGATAGCAAAGATAATAAAAAAGAAATTAAATTTTATATTAATAGCCCGGGTGGAAACGTTACGGATGGTCTGGCAATCTACGATACAATGAATCACATCAAATCCCCCATTCAAACAATTTGTGTTGGGCAAGCAGCAAGCATGGCTGCGATTCTTCTAAGCGCTGGAGTCAAAGGACAAAGATTTTCCTTACCTAATTCCCGAATTTTAATTCATCAAGTTTTGGGTGGTGTAACAGGCCAAGCGACTGACATTAAAATTCATGCTGATGAGATTTTGCGAGTTAAAGAACGTTTAAATAAAATTCTTGCTAAACATACAGGCAAATCTCTAAAACAAATTGCGGAAGATGTTGAGCGAGATAAATTTATGACTGTAGTAGAAGCAAAGAAATATGGGATTATTGATAAAATGATGAATTAACCATTAATTACCAATCATTAGTATTCACCTTACCGTCCTTCGCAATCCCAACTTCTTAAAATTGTGGGGGTCACAAGTTTTTTCTCAGGTATCAATCCACATGCTCAATTTTGTTTTGATCATGCGGGTTTTCGAATTAACTGGCACAACAATTTTTGTCAGTTTTTTAATTTTTTGCATTGGTGCGCCAGCAGTATTTTTTGGGATAATCGGAGGTTCTATTGTAGACAAATGGGACCGCCGTCAAATTCTATTATTTTCCAATATATCCCAAGCACTTGTTATCATCCTTTATTTTTTTGCCTTCAGTCATGTTGGTGCTCTTTGTTTAATTGCATTTATTTATAACACCATCAATCAATTGTATGTTCCCGCGGAAGGCGCAATGATTCCTTCTCTTGTTAAGAAAAAATCATTGATCAATGCCAATTCTTTTTTTATGTTCACAATTTATGGAGCATACATTGCTGGCTATTCATTTGCCGGACCCTTAATGCAAATATTTGGTGAACGCTTTCCTTTTTATCTCGCCTTTGTTTTACTTGTGCTAGCTTCCATTATTACCTTCTTCTTGCCACCCGATAATAAAAAAATTGTTAAAGTACAATACTCAAAAATTGTTGCCGGAGCTAAGAAAAGTATCCAAGAAGGATTTAATTTTTTACGTGAAAATAAAAAAGTGCTTTATCCTGTTTTTAGCATCAATGTTTCTTATATGACAATCGCGATTCTAATTGTTATGATTCCGGCTTTTACCGTGAATGTTCTTAAAATAAATATTGAGTCTTCGAGTTATGCAATTATCGGGCCAGCGGCGATTGGAATGCTTTTAGGGGCAATCGCGGTGACACACCTTGTTAAAAAATTCTCTAAAAACACCCTTACCACCATGGGCGTACTTGGAGGAGGTGTTCTGTTAATCCTTTTATCCATCTTCCCCTATGTAGGACGTTTTATTAAATACACCCTGCTCTCAGGTGGAGAAGGAATTGCTCTTTTCACAATTATTAATATTTTTCTAACCGCAACGGTTTTGGCAATCATTCTTGGTTTTATGAATGCTTTAATTGTGACTCCCTCGCAAACCTTGATTCACGAAAATACTCCAGCTAGAGTTCGCGGAAGAGTTTTTGGATCTTTGAATACTTTGAATAATTTAGTTGCTTTTATTCCTATGATCATGGCTGGTTTCATCGCAGATCTTTTTTCGGTAACGACGGTGTTTGTATGTATGGGAATTTTGGTGATTGCATTTGGGATTAAACGGATTAATTATTATCAGAGAACGTAGGGACGCGCCCGCCTTGACGAGCAAGGCGAGGTAGGACATGTCGCGTCCACAAATTGACAGTTCACCACGCCATCCGGGGTGGTTTTTTTAATTTCCTTAATTTAAGTTTAATCCAATCTTAACCCCAATTTAACCTTCCTTTGTTAAAATGAAAACGGTAATTAATATTATTTATGAGTCCAGAAAACAAACTCCAAAAATCCAATTTCTTACTTTACACATCAAATAACCAGAAAATTTTTGTAGATGTCTATTTTAAAGATGAAAATATTTGGATGACTCAAAAATTGATGGGTCAGTTGTTTGAAGTGGATTCTGATACTATTTCATATCATTTGAAAAATATTTATAAAGAAAGTGAATTAGCGGAAAAAGCAACTACCGAGGAAATTGCGGTAGTTCAAAAAGAGGGATTTAAAAAGGTAAAAAGGGGAACTAAATTTTATAACCTTGATGCAATTATTTCCGTTGGTTATAGAGTAAATTCTAATAAAGCAACCAAGTTCAGAATTTGGGCTACTCAGACATTAAAAGAGTTTATTATTAAAGGATTTATACTGGATATTGAAAGACTAAAAAATGGAAAGTATTTTAATAAAAACTACTTTGATGAGCTTATTGAAAAAGTTCGCGAAATCAGAACTAGTGAAAGAAATTTCTATCAGAAAATCACTGACGTTTATACCCTCTCGGTTGATTATAATCCAAAATCAAAAGAAACTAGAAACTTTTTTGCGACCGTTCAAAATAAAATGCATTTTGGCATTCATGGTAAAACCGCAGCGGAATTAATTTATACAAGGATTAATAATAAAAAAGAAAATTTAGGAATCACAAATATTCCTAAAGAGAAAATTAGACGAAAAGATGTTTTTGTTGCTAAAAACTATTTGACCAAAAATGAATTGCGTGAATTAAATTTAATTGTTGATCAGTATCTTTCCTTTGCAGAACTACAAGCTCAAAATCAAAAGGTTATGACCCAAAAGGATTGGATCAGAAAGCTGGATGATTTTTTGAAGTTAAATGAAAAAGAAATTTTAAAAAATCAAGGTAAGATTTCCAAGAAAATCGCTGAGCAAAAAGCAGAGAAAGTTTATAATGTTTTTAGTGCGAAGAGATTAAGAAGTTATGAATCTGATTTTGATCGAGAGACGAAGAGAGTTTTGGGGAAATTTTAAAGATAATATCTATATTTAAAAAAATAAAAAACCGCCCAGGGTTGGGCTTGCCCCGCCTTCATGGCAGGGTGGTTTTTTGGTTAATTGAAAAGCGCCCGTTGAAATTATCTCCGGGCGCTACTTTTTTACTCTATCCCCCATACCCTTATCAAACTTAGAACTATTGAGCGTTTTTATTCTACGATATTCCTGATCTAATTCATCAAAAGAAATATCACAAAAATTATTTACCCATAGCTTCTGAAGTTCATGAAGGTCAAATATATCTCCTTCTTTGAGATAAGGGAATTTTCTCTCCATTATTCTGAAAATTTCAGAACCAGGAATTGGCATAATAATGGAGTAAGGAATATAAACAATATTTGACAACCCTAGCAGAGATTCAATAAGCTCCCTCGTATTGTCTATACTCTCACGAGATTCCCCCGGTAAACCGGCAATAAAGGAAGGGCGGATATCTATATTGCGATGATTAAGCAACTCAGCAGCTCTGAGGATTTGAGCACGGGTTTCTTTTTTCTTGGCAGTTTTAAGAATGTGATCATCTCCACTTTCACCGCCAAGATATACCAAACTAACCCCCATTTCTTTCATTAATTCAGCTACCTCATCACTGATTTCATCGGCTCTGGCGTAAATGAAAAATTCCGGACCACCCTTATCTTTAAGTCGGTCAGCTACATCTTTTAACCAAACTCTAGATCCCGTGATAGAATCGCCATAGTCACGTAGATGAGTTATGCCATATTCCTGCTGAAGGCCCAGAACATCCCCTACAAACTGATCCGGATCTCTAAACCTTACTTTTTTATCAGAAATAGTGCAAAAAATGCACGGCCCATTCTGCTGACGAAAAGCACAACCGCGGTGACTATATACGCCGAGCACTCTTATCCCTGGTTTCCGTTTTTGAAAATTGCTAATATACTTCCTGGTTTCAAAAAGTAAACTGTAATCGGGAAACGGATAAGTATTCAGCGATAACTCCAGAGAAGAAATATTTTTCTTATCCTTGAAGGCAATGTTGGGTGAATTTTGAATATCTCCTGTAACAATATTCAGGAATGCCTGTTCGCCATCACCTCTGACAACGTAATCAACGGAATCCTGGTTAGCAATAATTTGTTTGTACCTTACCGTGGGGTGAGATCCACCCCAAACCACTATCGCCCCTTTCTCCTTAGCGACCATTGAAAGATACACAGAGTTTTGAGCGTTAAGTGAGTTTACAGTAAAGCCCACTATATCCGCATCAAGTTGGGCGGTAGCTTTCTTAAGGCTCATTATCTCCCCATCAATAATCTCTGCTCTTATTCCCTGCTGACGGAAAATATAAGTAGCGATGGAAAGTAAGCTAAGCGGAGGGTAACAACCGCTTGAGGTTGTTCCACTATAATTACTCGGGGCTTGAACGAGTTGGATCTTCATCGATTTCACCTCCTGAAATCGTATTTCCCAAACTTATTAATTGGGTGTTAAGTTGTAAATTATTATTTTTAAAATCCGTTCAACTTCTTCCGTTTTTAACCCCCAAAACAGGAGTTAAAAGTATTACACATTACCTTACAACAAATCTATAAAATAGTAAAGTATCTACTCACAAAATATCACAACTTAAATTATTCATCACAAATTCACCGTTCTATTGACAAAAAACAAGATTTCTGTATACTAAAAGTAGTCAAACAATTCACAACATTGTTAATCAAAATCATGGACTTAAAACAAATTTTAACCAAACTGGGATTTAAAGAAAACAAAGCGAGGATATATCTCGCTTGCCTAGAACTCGGAATCGCAACAGCTGGGCAGTTAGCCAAAAAGGCTGGAGTTGAACGAACTTATTTTTATGACTTAGTCGAAGAATTAGTCAACCAAGGCTTCATCATTCAAACTGCCAAAGGTAAAAAAAGATACTTCACCGCCGAGAGTCCGAAAAAAATTATTCAAATCCAAAAAGAGAATTTAAAAATGGCAGAAGAAGCTCTGCCAGAATTAGAATCAATTTATAACACCTCCGGCAAAAAACCCAAAGTTAGTTTCTACGACGGTCAAGAAGGATTAAGCAAGGTTTACGAGGATGCTTACTCCGAGAAAAGACGCGGCAAGGAAATTGTTGCATTTAGTTCTGAAAAATTTCTTGCTCCTAAACATAAAAAATTAGTTCTAGACTATATGTGGAAACGAGTTAAAGCCGGAGTCTCAGTCCGCGGAATTGTACCGGTTGACTCTGAAATTCTTAAAGAAAAAGAGCGAGACAAAAAAGTTCTCCGTGAAATACGCTTACTACCCAAGAATCTCTTAACCTCCGATATGGAAATGACCATGTATGATAACAAAGTAGCTTTTATCAACTTTAAACGTGAATTTGGCCTGATTATTGAAAGCAAAGAAATCGCTGAAGCCTTGAAAGATGTTTTTGAATTAGTCTGGGATAGTGGAAAAATCATTCGCTAAAAAATTTGACAAGTTTTTTTAATTCTGTATACTAGACTCGTACAGAAAACAGCATATAGTTAAGGTCCTTCCGCTGAGGAAAAACAAATCCCCTCTTAATGAGGGATATTTAAGTATACTATAAGCACAAGGAGTCTTTAATTACATGCAAAAAAATGCAATCCTCAAACCAATTTCCGAAATTAAAAAACGGAAATTTTTTAGTCCAACCCTAGATGCTGCCCCTCTTCCCGGTCTTATCGGAATGCAGCTGGATTCATATCAATGGTTCATGAAAGAAGGTCTAAAAGAACTTTTTGATGAAATCTCACCTGTTCAAGATTCTCTCGGCAAAACCTTTGATCTCTTTTTCCAAGGTCACTATCTCGAAGAATCAAAATACGATGAACTAACCTCAAAAGAGAGAAATGTAACTTATGAAGCTCCCCTCAAATGCAAGGTTGAACTAGTTAATAAAGAAACAGGTGAAATTAAAGAACAAGAAATTTTTCTAGGAGATTTCCCCTTAATGACAGACCGGGGAACTTTTATTGTCAATGGAATTGAACGCGTTGTTGTTAGCCAAATTATCAGATCCGCAGGAGTATTCTTTTCATCTGATTTTGTTAATGGAAAAGAAATTTTCAGCGCTAAAATTATTCCTAATCGTGGCGCTTGGTTAGAAATAGAATCTGACCAAAAAGGAGTGATCAGCGTTAAAATTGATAGGAGACGTAAAGTTGCCATCACAGCATTGCTCAGAGCTTTTGGTTATAAAAATGATGAGGAAATCATCAGTCTTTTTAAAGATGTCGACAATAACCCTGACAATACTTTTATTAAAAATACTTTAGAAAAAGATATATCAAAAACCGAAGAAGAAGGTTTAAAGGAAATCTACAAAAGAATTCGTCCAGGTGACTTGGCTACTGCTGAAAACGCTCGCTCACTGATTTACTCAATGTTCTTTGACTTCAAACGTTACGATCTTGGAAGGGTTGGAAGATACAAATTGAACAAACATCTTGATCAAAACAACCCTTTAAATCAAAAGTATCGTGTTCTTCACAAGGAAGATTTGGTTGGAGTGGTTAGACATATTATCAATCTTCATAATGGAGTTGGTAAGGCTGATGATATTGATCACTTAAGTAACAGACGAATCAAAGCGGTTGGAGAATTAATTCAAAATAAATTCCGCTTAGGGTTGACTCGGGTTGAAAGAATTATCAAAGATCGTATGAGTGTTTATGACGCAGAAACAATCACTCCTTCTCAGCTAGTCAATTCACGTCCAATCACTGCAATTTTGCAAGAATTCTTTGCAAACTCACAGCTCTCACAATTTATGGATCAAACTAATCCCCTCTCAGAGTTAGCACACAAGCGTCGCATTTCAGCAATGGGTCCTGGAGGACTATCAAGAGAACGAGCAGGGTTTGATGTACGTGATGTTCATTCTTCGCACTATGGAAAAATTTGTCCAATTGCAACTCCCGAAGGACCAAACATTGGACTTGTAGGACACTTGGCAAGTTATGCCCGTTTAAATGAATTTGGTTTTATCGAAACTCCTTACCAAAAAATTCGCAAAATAGTTCCAAATAAAACCAACAAAACGATCAATCGAATTACAAAAGAAACCGTTAAAGACTCAAAAGGGCAAGTAATTATTAAAGCTGACAAAAGCATCGACGAAACAACAGCAAAAAAACTTGAGAAATCACCAAATAAAGAAATTAAAGTAAAGCCGTTTGTTTCAGAGGAAATTGAATATCTGGACGCAATCAAAGAAGATAGAGTTGTTATTGGACATGCTCATACCAAATATGATAAGCACAAAAACATTATTAAACGACTAACCTCCGCCAGACGCTACTCAGAACCAACCGTGATTGATTCTGAAAGCCTTAATTATATTGATATCTCTCCAAAACAAATCATCAGTATCACAACATCTCTAATCCCATTTTTAGAACATAACGATGGTGACCGTGCTTTGATGGGAACAAATATGCAACGCCAGGCAGTCGCATTAACAACAACAGAGGCACCTTTAATCGGAACAGGGGTTGAATACGAAGCTGCAAAAAACTCTGGCCAGATTATTATCTGTGAAAAAGACGGTGTTGTGACCTATGTTTCCGCTAATGAAATCCGGGTGTCAGAGAAAAATGGAAAACTTAGAAAATACAAATTAGCAAAATTTATTAGATCTAACCAAGACACTTGTATCAATCAAAAACCAATTGTTGAGGTCGGGCAAAAAGTCAAAAAGAAAGATATCCTAGCAGATGGACCAGCCACTAAGCATGGCGAATTAGCACTAGGTAAAAATGTTTTAGTTGCCTTTATGCCTTGGGGTGGAGGAAATTACGAAGATGCTATCTTGATTTCAGAAAGATTGGTTCATAAAGATAAATACACCTCAATCCACATTGAAGAATTTTCAATTGAAGTGAGAGATACTAAATTGGGGTCTGAAGTTATTACTCGTGATATTCCAAATATCGGAGAAGAAGGATTAAAAAACTTGGACATGAATGGAATAGTTAGAATTGGTGCAAATGTAGGATCGGGAGATATTTTAGCTGGGAAAATCACCCCGAAGGGTGAAACCGAGCTTACTCCAGAAGAGCGACTATTAAGAGCAATTTTTGGTGAAAAAGCTCAGGATGTTAAAGACACTTCTTTGAGACTATCCCATGGTAAACATGGAAAGGTGGTTGACCTTAAATTCTTTAACCGTGAGGATGGAGATGAACTTCCTGTTGGTGTCAAACAAGTTATTCAGGTTAGCGTTGCTCAATCAAGAAAAATATCTGTTGGTGATAAAATGGCAGGACGACATGGAAATAAAGGAATTATTTCCAAAATACTCCCCGTCTCTGATATGCCGTTCCTAGAAGATGGGACCCCAATCGATGTTATTCTAAACCCTCTTGGAGTTATTTCCAGACGTAATATCGGACAAATTCTAGAAACCCATTTAGGATGGGCTGCTAAAACCCTGGGTTACAAAATCGCAACTCCGCCATTTAATGGCCTTAAAACTAGCGAAGTTGAAAATCTACTTGAACAAGCAGGCTTGCCAAAAAGTGGGAAAACCCAACTTTATGATGGAGCAACCGGAGAACCCTTTGATGAGAAAACAACCGTGGGCTATACCTATCTACTCAAGCTTTTGCATCTGGTTGAAGACAAAATGCATGCTCGCTCTATCGGGCCTTACTCATTAATTACCCAACAACCTCTGGGAGGAAAAGCTCAATTTGGAGGCCAACGTTTTGGAGAAATGGAAGTTTGGGCACTAGAGGCTTATGGAGCAGCTAATATATTGCAAGAAATTCTCACCATCAAATCTGACGATGTACTCGGAAGATCAAAGATGTATGAGTCAATCATCAAAGGAGAGGCAGATGCTCTTCCAACAATACCAGAATCGTTTAATGTTCTTCTAAAAGAATTAGAGGCTCTTTGTTTAGATGTCAGCCTTCTCCAAGAAATAAAGGATGAGAATAAAAAGAACTAAAATTCTTTAGAATATATTCAAACTCATTTTCAATTATTAACTTATACCATGCCCCAAGATAATAACAACGAAAACCGCCTTCTAACCATCAATGACTTTAACGCCATTCGCTTATCAATCTTGTCTCCAGAAGAAATTGCAAAGCGTTCCCACGGAGAAGTCACAAGACCAGAAACGATTAACTATCGAACTCAACGTCCGGAAAGAGATGGTCTTTTTTGTGAAAAGATTTTTGGACCAACTAAAGACTGGGAATGCTATTGTGGAAAATACAAACGTATCCGTTATAAAGGTGTTGTTTGCGATCGTTGTGGGGTTGAAGTAACTCGTTCGATTGTTCGTCGTAAAAGGATTGGACATATTCAACTTTCTGCTCCAGTAACTCATATTTGGTTTTTAACCGGAACCTCAAACAAATTAGGTTTACTTCTCAACCTTTCTGCGAAAGACTTGGAGAAGGTAATTTATTTTGCTGGTTATATTATTAAAAACGTTAATGAAGAAGCACGTAAGCACGCCTTAAAACAATTAGAGGGAGAAGTTAAAAATCGACAAAACGAGTTAAACCTGACCATGAAAAAAGTGTTAGGCGAGATAAATGCCAAAAAACAAAGCGAACTTGCCAAAATCAAACCTAAACAAAAAAAAGCTGTTGAACAAAAATACCAAAAAGAAATTGTTCAAAAACGAGAGGAAATAGGCAAAGAAATTGAAAAACTAGATAATGCCAAAGAGATTGCCAAGAAAGAATTATCAGAATTAAAAAAATTCCGTCTTCTGTCAGAAATTGAGTATCGAAATCTCTCTATGAAATACGGACAAGTTTTTGAAGCCGGAATGGGAGCAGAAACAATTCAAGAAATTATCAAAAGTCTTGATATTAAAAAAGTATTAAAAGAATTAAGTGGTGATCTTAATAAACAAAAAGGGCAGAAACACAAACGTGTTGCAAAAAGACTTCAATTCATCAAAGGTCTTAATGAATCCGGTTTAAAACCAGAATGGATGATTCTTAATATAATTCCAATCATTCCCCCAGATTTAAGACCAATGGTACAACTAGATGGTGGACGATTCGCAGCATCGGATCTTAACGATTTATATCGACGAGTAATTAACCGCAACAATCGACTTAAACGTTTAATTGAACTAGGCGCCCCAGAAGTTATTTGTCGTAACGAAAAGAGAATGTTACAAGAAGCTGTTGATGCATTAATCGACAACAATGCCCGTCGTGGCAATCGAGTCACTTCAAGCACTGGACAAAAAAGAGTGCTCAAATCCCTTGCAGATGTTTTGCGAGGAAAACAAGGACGCTTCCGTCAAAACCTTCTTGGAAAACGTGTTGATTATTCAGGACGTTCCGTTATTGTTGTCGGACCAAATCTTAGCTTAAATCAATGTGGGATACCAAAAGAAATGGCGATGGAATTATTCAAACCCTACGTTATTAAAGAATTAATCAAAGAAGATTATACCCATAATATTAAAGGAGCAGGGAAAATTATCGAAAACCGGAGACCAGAAGCATGGGATATGTTAGAAAAAGCAATTGCCGGACGCTATATATTATTAAACCGCGCCCCTACCCTCCACCGTTTGGGTATTCAAGCATTTCAACCGATACTAATCGAAGGTAAAGCGATTCAACTTCATCCCCTAGTTTGTACAGCATATAACGCCGACTTTGATGGAGATCAAATGGCAGTCCATCTCCCTCTTTCAAAAAACGCTCAAAAAGAAGCAAAAGAAATCATGTCGGCTAGTAAAAATATCTTAAAACCTACAGCAGGAGAAGCGATTGTCGTACCAAACCTTGAAATGGTTTTAGGATGTTATTATATCACCAGGATTCGCGAGGGCGCCAAAGGCGAAGGAAAAATTCTTACTGACACCAACGAGGCGATTCTTGCCTACCGTTCTGGGAAACTAAACATTCAAGCAAAAATCAAAGTAAAATTACGAGAAAAAAAATATGGCGACGACTATAACAAGATAATCGAAACCTCTACAGGAAGATTGATTTTTAATAGCTTCTTACCACCAGATATTCCATACCAAAATAAAACAATGAACCAAAAAGCTCTTAAAAATCTTGTCCGAGAATGTTTTGATAAACATAACTCAAAAACTGTCGCAAAATTCTTAGATCAATTAAAACGAATTGGATTTAAATTTGCGACTAAATCAGGAATAAGCTTAGGAATAAATGATATCGATATTCCCGAAAATAAAAAAGAGATACTTGATAAAGCGAAAGGGAAAATCAAAAAACTCGATCAACAGTTCCAGGAAGGGTTGATCACTGATCATGAGCGTTATATAGCAACCATTTCAATTTGGACTGAAGCTAAAAATAAAATCACAGATGAGATGATGGAAAAATTAGATAAATTTGGTCCTATTTTCTCAATGTCCGATTCGGGGGCAAGAGGAAACATAGAACAAATCACCCAACTTGGTGGAATGAAGGGTTTGGTAACTAACCCATCTGGCAAAACCATTGAGCTCCCAATTCGGTCGAATCTAAAAGAAGGTCTAGGAGTTTTGGAATACTTCATTGCTACTCACGGTGCACGCAAAGGTAAAGCCGACACCGCCCTAAGAACCGCGGATGCCGGATACCTTACCCGCCGACTTGTTGATATTGCTCAAGATGTAATTATATATGAGGAAGATTGTAAAACAAATAAAGGAATTAAAATTACTCAGGAAGAAAGCAATGTGATTGGTGAACCTTTTCAAGAAAGAATTATCGGAAGAACAGCAATAGAAGACATCCGAAATCCAAAAAATAAAACAATCATTGTCAAAAAAACCGAGTTAATTGACAAAGACAGGGCAAAGCAAATAGAAAAACTAAAGATTACTAATGTCATGGTGCGCTCCCCTATTTCCTGTGATGCTACTCATGGAATCTGCCAAAAATGTTATGGACATGACCTTACAACTCGAAAATTAGTTAAAAAATACGAAGTTGTTGGAGTAATGGCAGCACAAGCAATTGGTGAACCTGGAACCCAGTTAACCCTTAGAACTTTTCACACGGGTGGTGTTGCTGGTAAAAGCAAAGATATCACCCAAGGTTTACCACGAGTCGAAGAACTTTTTGAAGTTCGTGTACCAAAAAATAAAGCCCCTATTGCCGAAACGGACGGTATTATTGAAATAGAAAAAGGAAAGAATCAAAATGATATCACATTAATTTCCGAGGATGTAATCAAAGATACTTACAAAATCAAAAAGGGATATAAAATTAAAATCAAAGATAACAGTAAGATCGAAGCAAAACAAACCATTGCTCAAAAAGAAGGGTCAAAACCAATAATTGCCAAAGCTACAGGAAGAACACAAATTAGTGGCAACAAGGTTGTTATCACTAGAGACCGCGGAGAAGAGAAAACTTATACCGTTCCATCAAATACTAAAATCATTGCTAAACAGGGCGAGAAAATTACAAAAGGGACAGCTCTTACAGAAGGCCCTCTAGACCCCAAAGAGATCTTCAAAATTTCTGGAACATACACCGCTCAAAAATATATTATCAATGAAATTCAAAACATCTATGCCTCTCAGGGACAAATAATTAATGATAAACATATTGAGATTATTACAAGACAAATGTTTTCCAGAGTGCGAGTCCAAGATTCAGGAGATACAAATCTTCTGTCTGGCGATATCGTAAAGTACAGCTTATTAAAATCCACTAATATTGGAACAAAGCGGAAAAATGGAACTCTAGCAACTGCCGAAGGATTAATTCTGGGGATAACAAAAGCTTCGCTAAATACTCATAGCTGGCTTGCAGCAGCATCCTTCCAAGAAACCACTCGTGTTTTGATTGATGCTGCCGTTAAGGGAAAAATTGATACATTAGAAGGATTAAAGGAAAATGTTATTATTGGTAAAGCAATCCCAGCTGGAACAACATTTAATCCTGATTACAAACCACCAACACCAAAATATTCCCGGTTTCAAAAAGAAGACCGATAGATAAAATAGATAAGGAAGATTAGGTTAACAAGACATATTAAAGACTGGGAGTTACTTAAAAACTCTCAGTTTTTATTTCTCATTAAGCTGACATAATGGCACAAACATCAACACAACTTAAGATAAAAGTGATTCCCAGCGCTAGTCAAAACAGAATCGTCGGATTTTATAATGGTCGTTTAAAAATTACTATCACAGCTGCTCCTGAAAACAATAAAGCGAATAAAGGGTTAATAAAATTTCTTGCGGAAAAATTAGAGGTAAGTAAACAATCTATCCAAATCACAGCCGGTGAAATTAGCCCTTATAAGACTATTGAGATTGAGGGAATTTCTCAAAAGAATATTATTAACAAATTGAAATAACCCCCCAAATACGCTATAATCAAGATAGACGTGATATGTAATATGTTATATCTAAAAAAATAATCAACATATAACATAAAACATATGCCATATAACATAAAACACAGGTTATGCTTAAACCAATCGATCCCAAACAAAATTTTCCCGAACTAGAAGAAAAAATTCTGAAATTCTGGCGAAAGGATAATACAATGCAGAAAAGCCTTCGAAATCGTAAGGGCAAGAAAAACTTTACTTTTTATGAAGGTCCGCCTTTTGCTAATGGCAAACCTCATGTTGGCCATGCTTTAACTAGAGTCTTCAAAGATATTATTATTCGTTATAAAACCATGCAAGGTTTTTATATTGAAAGAAAAGCGGGTTGGGATACCCACGGACTTCCAGTTGAAATGGAAGTAGAAAAGCAATGCAAACTTGGGACCAAAAAAGATATTGAGGAGTTTGGAGTTGGGAAATTCACTAAAAAATGTTACGAGAGTGTCTTTCATTATAAAGATTTGTGGGATAAATTCACCGAAAGAATTGGATATTGGATTGATCTTAAAAATCCCTACGCTACTTGTACGAATGATTACATTGAGTCTGTCTGGTGGGTTTTAAAACA
>SDBS01000911.1_pt1 | contig 29721 bp, 36 predicted proteins | sample 2277091 | NCBI WGS metagenome assembly SDBS01 (sample SAMN10404972, study PRJNA504765) | marine sediment metagenome | isolation source: marine sediment core GS10_PC15, 163 cmbsf | place: Arctic Ocean: Southern Knipovich Ridge | collected 2010 | reverse complement strand
AAAGGAGTTTTTTTGGCAAAAAAATCACTTATAGCAAAACAAAAAAGAGAACCTAAATATAAGACCAGGCAATACAGCAGATGTTTTAGATGTGGGAGAGCCAGAGGGTATTACAGGAAATTTGGACTCTGCAGGATTTGTTTGAGGGAATTGGCCCATGAAGGAAAAATTCCTGGGCTGGTCAAGTCTAGTTGGTAGAAGGAGGAATTTATGTCGTTTGTTACTGACCCTATTGCGGATATGTTGACGAGAATAAGGAATGCCAGTATTGCCAAGCTGGAAACTGTGGATGTTCCATATTCAAAAATAAAAACAGAAATTGCAAGAATATTGAATGAAGAAGGGTATACAAGGAATTTTGAAACGCGAAAAGAAAAATATGTAAATGGCATTATCAGGGTACATCTAAAATATTCTAAAGATAGAAAGAGTTCTATCTCAGGAATCAAGAGAGTCAGCAAGCCCGGACTCAGGGTATATGCAGAAAAAGGCAGGATACCCCGGATCCTTGGCGGGCTGGGCACAGTTTTGCTGTCGACTTCCAAAGGGATCCTGACTGGTACCCAGGCAAAAGAAGTCGGAATCGGAGGAGAAGTAATTTGTTCTGTTTGGTAGATTTAGAGAGGAGAACTTTAAAGTGTCAAGAATAGGTAAAAAACCCATAGAGATACCTGCCGGGTTAGAGATAAAAATAAATAAAAAAGATGTTAATATAAAAGGGAGCCTTGGAGAACTTAATCAGGAAATAGATGATTCTGCAGTTAAGCTTAGCCTTGAAGAGGGAAAATTGATTATAATACCTCTTTCAAGTACAAAAGAAGCCAGGGCGAAGCACGGGCTGTACAGAAGCCTGATAAGCAATATGGTCACTGGAGTGAGCAAGGGTTTTAGCAAGACTTTAAAAATTGTAGGGGTCGGCTACAGGGTCGCACTCAAAGGTAGCAACCTGGAGCTTCAGCTGGGATATTCAAATCCTGTAGTCTTTGACCAGGAAAAGGGCGTGACTTTCGAAGTTCCCGATAATACCACAATCATAGTCAAGGGGATCGACAAACAACTGGTCGGAGAAGTTGCAGCTAAAATAAGGGCCAAAAGAAAACCGGAACCTTATAAAGGCAAAGGCATAAAATATGAGGATGAATACATCAGGAGAAAAGTTGGAAAAGCAGCCGTTACTGCTGCTGGTACTTAATATTTTTTAGGAGATATGGATGAAGACAAAAATTGAAAGAAAAAATAAGGCTTTGACCAGAAAATCAATGACCAGGTTTAAGATAAGTAAAAACCTGGACAGGTCGAGGCTCTGTGTTTACAGAAGCAAAAAATATATTTATGGCCAGATAATCGATAGTGTCACCGGCAATACGATCCTAGGAATATCGAGCAAAGATATTGTGAAAAAGGATGGAGGCAAAGGGAAAACAGACATTAGTTTTAAGACAGGTGAGGCCCTTGCCCAAAAAGCAAAAGAAAAGAAGATCGAAAATGTTGTTTTTGACAGAGGCAGCTATAAGTATCATGGCAGGGTCAAAGCCCTGGCAGAAGGCGCAAGAAAAGGCGGATTAAAATTTTAAAGGTTTTCTAAGGAGGATACCTGGTGGTAGAAACATCTAAAGATATTGAACTGACCGAAAAAGTAATAAAGATCAATAGAGTGGCAAAAGTTGTCAAGGGCGGAAGAAGATTTAGTTTCAGCGCTCTTGTAGCTGTTGGAAATTTGAACGGCAGGGTCGGGGTCGGATTCGGCAAGGCCAATGAGGTCGCTACTGCGATCCAAAAAGGTATAAATAATGCCAGGAAAAACATGTTTAGGGTCCCCCTGAAAAATGGGACCATACCATATAGTATAGACGGCCGGTATGGTGCGGGCCATGTTTTCATGAAACCTGCGGCACATGGTAAGGGACTTATTGCTGGCGGTCCGGTAAGAATAATCCTGGAACTGGCTGGCGTTAAAAACATTCTCACAAAATCCCTCGGCAGTTCAAATGCTTTAAATATTGTAAATGCTACTGTAAGCGGGCTTAAATCCCTGAGAGCTCAAAAAATTGATACAGGCGCAGGACAACAGGAAGAAAAACCTGGTCCGGGCCCTGAGGATAAGGACGCCCAGGATAAAAAGCCGGAAAAAGAGCCAGAAGCAGGACCAAAAGAAAAACTGGAAGAAAAAAGCCCGGAAAAGGAAGAAAATAAACCAGAAAAAAAGCAGATAAAACCAGATTGATAATATAATTATTAATTCTGGAGGCTTTGGATATTATTAGAAGGAGTAAATTTTGAAACATTGTGACATAGGAGCCCCTGGGTCCATAAAAAAAAGGAAAAGAGTCGGTAGGGGTAATGGCTCCGGCCATGGGACCACATCAGGCAGGGGTACAAAAGGGCAACTTTCGCGGTCAGGGGGAAAAACCAGGATCGGTTTTGAAGGCGGGCAGATGCCACTGCAAAGAAGGGTGCCCCATTTAAAAGGATTTAAGAATACCAGGAAGGCAATAATTAATGCCATAAATGTGGGTGATCTGGAAAAATTTAAGGATGGAAGCAGCATCGACTATAAATTACTATCAGAAAATGGGCTAATCAATAAGAAAAATTGTCCCATTAAAATACTTGGAAGAGGCGAGCTTTCAAAAAAATTAACAGTAAGGGCCAATAGTTTCAGCAAAAATGCAGCCGTAAAAATAGAAAAAGCTGGTGGGAAAACGGAGGTAATCTAATGCTTCGGGCTATTTTTAATGCTTTTAAGATCAGGGAGATCAGAAATAAAATACTATTTACGCTGGGAATACTGGCTGTTTACAGATTAGGGGCCAATGTAACAATACCGGGCGTGGATGCATCAAAGATCCTGGAACAGGTCGAGTCCGGAATAATGGGGATGATGGATCTTTTCTCCGGAGGAGCACTCGGTAATTTTGCCGTTTTCTCCCTGGGCATCATGCCTTATATTACAGCTTCTATCATAATGAATCTTCTGCAGGTAGTGATCCCAAAGCTTGCACAGTTATCAAAGCAGGGTGAGGCAGGAAGAAGAAAAATAAACCAGATAGCAAGATATATGACTGTAGGGCTGGCGCTTATCCAGTCAGTCACCATGGTTTATTTTTTCAGGAACTTTGGCGCCATCCCACAATTTGATCCAATACATGTCACCCTTATTGTCATCACGCTGACAGCAGGTACCACCCTTATCATGTGGCTGGGAGAGCTGATCAATATACATGGGATAGGAAACGGGATCTCCCTTGTGATTTTTGCAAATATTGTATCCAGGATGCCGGGACAGCTAATAAGCCTTTTTAGGCTCCGGGGCACCAATTATTTTTTCCTGGCAATATTTGTCCTTATGACCATCGGGATAGTAATGGGCATTATAATGATCCAGCAGGGGGAAAGAAAGATACCGGTCCAATATGCCAAAAGAGTAGTGGGCAGGAAAGTATTTGGAGGGCAGAGCACTTATATGCCGCTTAAAGTAAACCAATCTGGAGTAATGCCGATAATCTTTGCTGTGTCTGTTTTATTGTTCCCTGCAACTATAGCCCAGTTTATTCCTAATAAGTGGATCCAGTCATTTGCAGATGCATTAAGCCCGACGACACAGGGCGGGATCAATCCTATTTATGCGGTGACCTATACAGTGCTGATCATTATTTTTGCTTACTTTTATACAGCAATAACTTTTAATCCATTAGATACAGCAGATAATCTCAGGAGATATGGAGGATTTATACCGGGGATCAGGCCCGGAAGCAATACCGGTGATTATCTTACCAATATCCTGAACAGGATAACCCTGCCGGGTGCATTGTTTCTTGCAATAATAGCCCTGCTGCCTGAGCTGATGATCAATTATTTAAACATCCCTTTCAGGTTTGGAGGGACTTCCATACTTATTTCTGTTGGGGTGGCCCTGGATACCATGAGGCAGCTTGAGTCACAGCTTACCATGAGAGATTATGAGGGATTTTTAAAATGAGGCTGATACTGCTGGGAATACCGGGTGCAGGCAAAGGCACTCAAGCAAAAAGGCTGTCTGAAAAGTTTAAAATATCACATATCTCAACCGGAAACATACTAAGGAGAGAGATTGAAGATAAGAGCGAGCTGGGGAGAAGAGCCGCAAAATTTGTTGAAAGCGGGAAACTTGTTCCCGACCAGCTGATCATTGAAATAATTAAAGATGTGATCCGCAGCAGTGATTCAAAAAATGGTTTCTTAATGGATGGATTCCCCAGGAATACAAGACAGGCAAAATTGTTTACCCGGATGCTTGAAGAACTGGGGATGTCGATCAATAAGATAATAGACATCTCTATCAGCAGCATGGAGGCAACAGACAGGCTGGCCAAAAGGATGACCTGCAGTGTCTGCCAGGCGATTTCGGCAGTTGACCGTTCTGGTAATGAAAGAGATGCCAGATGCCCGGTATGTGGAGGGAAGTTTGTAAAAAGAAAAGACGATGATATCAAAATTATAGAAAAACGGCTTGAGATCTACGAAAAAGAGACCAGGCCGCTTACAGATTATTATAATAAATCAGGAATGTTGATGGAGATCGATGGTCGTGGAACTGAAGAAGAAGTAACCGAAAGGATACTGGAAAGTTTATGATAATTTGCAAGTCAGCTTCAGAGATAAGGTTGATGGAGGAAGCTGGTAAGGTCGTAGCAGAAGTTCTTTTGAAAATCGAAGAGATATTGGAGGTTGGAATAACTTCAATTGATATAGACAAATTGGCCGAAAAGATCATTCTGGACAATGGGGCCGTTCCAGCCTTTAAAGGATATATCGGCAGGACCAGTACGAAGCCTTTCCCAGGCAGTATCTGTCTGTCAATAAATGAAGAAGTGGTCCATGGAATACCAGGAAAAAGGGTGATCAAGGATGGAGACCTTGTTGCCATAGATGTCGGAGTAAAAATGGAAGGGTTTTTCGGGGATGCAGCAAGGAGCTACCAGGTAGGTTCAACAGGCAAGACTGCAGGGAAGTTATGGAAGGCTACAAAGGAGGCACTGGATATGAGCATCAAACAGTGCAGGGCCGGAAGGCGGCTGTCAGATGTTTCAAATAAAATTGAAACAAGGGCAAAGGCGGATGGCTTTTCGGTAGTAAAGGATTTTGTGGGGCATGGAATCGGCCGGAATATGCATGAAGACCCCCAGATCTTAAATTATGGGCCGCCAGGGAGAGGGCCGGTCCTGAAGAAAGGGATGGTCTTGGCTATTGAACCAATGTTTAATGAAGGGAAAAGTGATGTGGAGATACTTGAAGATATGTGGACAGTGGTCACCAGGGACAGGAAGCTCTCCTGTCATTTTGAAGACACGGTCGCTATTACAGACGATGACCCGCTGATCTTGACCAGGATCTGATAAATAAAGTGAAAATTTTTATAGACATATAAGCTGATTTTTGCTAATCTAATTATTTGTGCTAATTAGCTTTGAAATAATTTTAACAGGAGGATAGATATTTCTAAAAAAGAAGATGTAATAGAGGCAGAAGGAATCATTAAGGAGGCCCTTCCCAATGCAATGTTCAGGGTGGTGCTTGATAATGGACATAAAGTGCTGGCACATATCTCTGGAAAAATGAGGATGCATTACATCAAGATCTTACCTGGCGATAGAGTCAAGGTCGAGATCTCGACCTATGACCTGAGCAGGGCCAGGATAACTTTTAGGAAAAAATAGCTTTATTAAGATAAAAGATCTAGCCATGTGCTTAAAAGAAGGAAAATAAATGAAAGTCAAACCATCAGTAAAAAAAATTTGTAATAATTGCCAGGTAATAAAAAGAGGCAGAACGGTCATGATAATCTGCAAAAACCCCAGGCACAAGCAAAGGCAAGGATAAGGAGGTAGGAAATTGGCCAGGATTTCAGGTGTAGACATACCAAATGATAAGCATATCTGTATTGCTTTAACCGCTCTTTTCGGAGTCGGAAGATCAACAGCAGACAAGTTGTTGGATGAGCTCAGCATTAAAAAAGATCTAAAGACAAAAGACCTCAGTGAGGAAGAACTTGTAAAGATAAGGGAATATATAGAGGCCAATTGCAGCATTGAAGGAGACCTCCGGAGAGAAGTGAGCCAGAATATAAAAAGGCTTATTGAGATAAATTCATACAGGGGTATCAGGCATAAAAGGGGTCTTCCCGTCAGGGGACAGCGGACTCATACCAATGCCAGGACCAGGAGAGGCAAAAAGAGAAGTGTCGGCATAAGAAAAAAGGTAGTAACATAAATTAAGACAGGGGGTAATTTTGGCCAAGAAGACTACTGGCAAAAGAAAAATAAAAAGTAAGGGCAGCAAGAATGTACCATTTGGTATTGCCCATATACAATCTACTTTTAATAATACAATAGTAAATATAACAGATACTGAAGGAAACACTATTGCCTGGGGAAGTGCCGGGGGTCAGGGTTTCAAAGGTTCCAGGAAAAGCACTCCTTTTGCAGCACAGATAACTGCAACTGCAGTTGCCAAAAATGCCCAGGAACATGGACTGGCCAAAGTCGATGTAAGGGTAAAAGGTGTAGGCTCTGGAAGGGAGACAGCTGTAAGATCTCTTCAGGCAGCAGGGCTGGAAATAGGAAATATAATAGATGTAACACCTGTACCCCATAATGGTTGCAGGCAATCAAAGAGGCGTAGACTCTAAAAAGCAAGGAGACAGATAAATGGCATTGATAAAAGAGGCTGTATGTAAAAAGTGCAGGAGAGAAAAAGAAAAATTATTCCTGAAGGGACAGAGGTGCTTCACTGATAAATGTGTAATTGACAGAAAGCCCTATCCACCCGGACAGAGGGCCAAAAGAAGATTAATGGAGACCGAATACTCTATCCAGTTGAGGGAAAAACAAAAAGCAAAAAGATACTATGGAGTCCTGGAAAAGCAGTTTGTCAATTATTATAAGAAAGCAGTAAAGAAAAAAGGTATTACAGGCGAACTATTACTCCAATTTTTAGAAACCAGGTTAGACAATATAGTATATATTATGGGTTTTGCTACATCCAGGGCCCAGGCTAAACAGCTGGTCGGCCACGGACATATACAGGTCGATGGAAAAAGAGTTGATATTCCATCTTACCAGTTAAAAGAAAACCAGGAAGTAAATGTTGCACCCTCAAGCAAGGAGATGGTACCGGTGCTGGAAGCCAGGGAAAGTGGCGGCAGCCTGACAATGCCGGAATGGCTGGAAGTCGATCTTGAGCAGCTAAAAGGAAGACTTTTAAGGCTTCCAGAACGTGAAGATATCAAGGTTCCTGTAAATGAACAGATCATTGTGGAACTATATTCAAAGTAATAGGATTACTTTTTCCTTTAGGAGGTAGAATAAATTGCTAAAAATGCATAAACCTAATGTAAGCATTAAATATAGAGACGATCTGCAGGGAGAATTTGTGTTAGGACCTTTGGAGAGGGGTTTTGGGCATACTCTCGGCAATTCGATCAGAAGAGTCCTTCTTTCATCTATTGAAGGTATCGGTATTACCAGGATAAGGGTAGAAAATGTTATGCATGAGTTTTCCACCCTTGAAGGGATGAAAGAAGATATGATAGAGTTTATCGCTAATCTTAAAGCAGTAGTTTTTAAAATGGATGGTGATGAGCCGGTCATGTTGAAACTGGAAAAGAAAGGCCCGGGCATAATTAAAGCCTCTGATATAAAGTTACCGGCTGAAGCAGAAATAGTGACCCCTGAGGCATATATCTGCACTTTGACCAAGAAAGGCAATATCAATGTAGAGATAAGATTGGAAAAAGGGAAAGGCTATAGAACAGCAGAAGAAAATGTAGAAGAGGGGGACCCTCTGGGGGTAGTTCCTGTTGATACGATTTTTTCACCGGTAAAATTAGTAGAATTCAGGGTTGAAAATACCAGGGTCGGGCAGATGACGAATTTTGACAAACTTTCCATAAATATTAAAACTGACGGCAGCATCAAGCCTGATGATGTTTTAAGCCAGGCTTCAAAGATAATCAATGATTATATGGGTCTTCTTATAGATCTATCAGATAAAGAGACCAAGGACGATTCTATATTTGAGGAAATCGAGGAAGAAGATACGAAGCAGGAATATCCGACTATTGAAGAACTGGAACTATCGGTCAGGGCATATAATTGTCTGAAGAGAGAAGGGATTGATTCTGTGGAAAAATTATTGGAATACAGGGAAGACGATCTTCTGGATATTAGAAATTTCGGTCAGAAATCTATCCAGGAAGTCAAGGATAAGATCAAGGAACTAGGATTATCATTCAAGAAATAATAATGGTCAGGAGAAGTTAAATATGGGTATCCCCAAGAAAGGCTATAGATTTGGCGGAAGCAGCAGCCATCAAAAATCGATGATGAGAAATCTGGCTATTTCTTTATTTGAAAACGGGAGGATCGAGACCACTCTTCCAAAGGCCAGGTACCTCAGGAGCTTTGTGGATAAATTGATCACATCAGCTAAAAAAAATACCCTGGCTGCAAGGAGAAATTGTATCAGGATGGTCCATAATACAAATACTGTGCAAAAACTATTTAATGAGATAGTCCCCGGGACATATAAAAGATCAAGCGGGTATACAAGAATAATCAAGTATAAGAACAGGCATGGCGATGGGGCACAGCTTGTGATAATGGAACTGTTAACAGATTAAAACAGTTATTAATTTTATTGCTATTTTGAAAACTTAAGTTTTGGCTGATATCAGGTTATGAATAATTACAAGGCTGTAATTGAATATGATGGGACAAAATATCATGGATTTCAGAGACAGCCCGGGAAGGTCAGGACAATCGAGGAGGAATTGACAAAGATCCTCTCCAGGGTGATCGGCGGGAAGATCGGCCTGGGTTATGCCGGCCGTACGGATGCTGGGGTCCATGCAAAATTCCAGGTAATTAATTTCAGGACAAAAAAGGATTTAAGCCTGTATAGTTTTAAATGGTCAGTGAATAGTTTACTGCCGGAAGATATAACCATAAGGGAAATGGAAAGAGTCAATGATTGTTTTGATCCCAGGCGGGATGCAAAATGGAGGCAGTATTCTTACCAGGTAGTAAACAGTAGCTGGCAGAGTGTCTTTTTAAAAAAATACAGCATAATCATTACCAAAAAACTTGATATCAGGTCGATGCATAAGGCGTCCAGGCTATTGATCGGAAAGAAAGACTTTGGTTCTTTCTGTAATCCTGAATGCATAGGCGAAAATATTAATACTGTCAGAAAGATACTCAAGTTCACGATAATTAAAGACTGTGCCAATAATGACTTGATAATCTTTAAAATAGTAGCAAGTTCCTTTTTGTATAATATGGTCAGGATAATAATCGGGACCCTGCTGGAAATAGGAAGCGGGGACAGGAGCCTTAACAGTTTCAGGGAGGCTCTTACGGGAAGGGATAGGGATCTGGCCGGAAAAATAGCCCCGGCAAAAGGGCTTATTCTGACAGGGATAGCATATTGATATATTAATTGGAGGAATTTATGGTGACCGTAGGATTTAAGACATTTAATTTAAAAAAAGAAGATATACAAAGAAAATGGTATTTAATAGATGCTGCAGGCAAAAACCTTGGAAGATTATCTACAGGAATAGCAAAGATCTTAAGAGGGAAAAATAAGCCTGTTTTTACTCCCCACCTGGATTGCGGTGATTTTGTAATAGTGGTCAATGCAGAAAAAATAAAGGTCACTGGAAACAATAAGCTTCAACAGAAAAAGTATTACAGGCATTCAGGATATGTGGGAAACCTGAAAACAACAAGTCTTGAAGATATGCTAGAGAAATCACCGGAATTTGTTATTAAGAATTCAGTAAAAGGAATGCTCCCGCATAATATTTTAGGGAGAAATGTTCTAAAAAAATTAAAGGTTTACAGGGGTGGAGAGAATCCCCACAAAGCCCAGAATCCAGAAAAAATAGATCTGTAAAGGAGAATTATATTGGCAGAAAAAGTATCTTACTATGCGACCGGAAAAAGAAAAAATTCAATTGCCAGGGTGAGATTAGTTCCTGGAGAAGGGAAGATTCTGGTAAATTCTAAAGATTCCAAAGATTATTTCCACAGGGAATCCTTGATCAGAATGATCCTGGAACCACTCAAAATCACCAGCACTGATGATGCATATGATATTATTGCCCAGATCACAGGAGGAGGCATTGCAGGCCAGGCAGGCGCACTGCGCCACGGGATATCAAAAGCGCTTCTTGAGATCAACGAGGAATTCAGGGCGACACTTAAAAAGGAAGGTTTTCTGACCAGGGATTCCAGGGCAAAAGAAAGAAAGAAATACGGTCTAAAAAAAGCAAGAAAGAGACCTCAATTCTCTAAAAGGTAATCGTTTTTCCTTAATGAATTATCCTTGCTTAAAAATATTTTTAGATAAGATTTCACGTAATAGTAGAATAATCAACGGCCGATGTTCCAGACCAGGGATATCGGTCGTTGCTGTTACTAAATATGTCAGGGGGAATATACGGATAGCATTAAGATCCTTTCAGGCCTAAAGGAAAGTATTGAATCAGAAACCGGACGATCCTTAAAAGTTATTTCCGGCAGCAATTCCAGTATCTGGAATTTAATTGGATCAGGGCAGGTCCCTGATGGCGTCAACCAGGTGAGGATCGGTGAAGCGATCCTCACTGGGCATGAGACCCTAAATTGTGCCCCCATCAAAGACATATTCCAGGATTGTTTCATACTGCAGGATGAAATAATTGAAGCTAAGAAGAAACAGGACGAGGTCTTTAGAATAATACTGGCTTTAGGGATACAGGATGTTGACCTCAGGAATATATTTTGCCGGGATCCAATACTGCATATAAAGGGCCAGAGCAGCGACCATACCATACTCGGTATAAAAAAAAGCAGCAGGCCAAATGATCATGTAAATTTTGAAGCCGGGAATATAATTTCTTTTAATCTTAATTATTTTGGGCTATTATCTTGTATGACTTCACCCTTTGTTAAAAAGCAATATATAGAGGGATAGAATATGAAAGACCTGAGAAAACTTTTTGGTACGGATGGGATAAGGGGAGTTGCAAATAAAGAGCTTACTGCCGAACTTGCCCTGAGAGTCGGCAGGGCTGGAGCAAAATTCCTAGTCCGGCCGGGAAAAAAAGGGAAAGTAATCGTAGGCAGGGACCCCAGGCCTTCCGGTGATTTTATTGAGGGAGCCCTGATCTCAGGGATCCTGTCAAGTGGTGTTGATGTACTGTGTACAGGCATTATTCCTACGCCGGCGATTGCCCTTATTGTTAAGATACTCGACCTTGATGGAGGAGTGGTCATTTCTGCTTCACATAATCCCCTGGGCGATAATGGGATCAAATTTTTTGGAAAGGGAGGACAGAAGCTTACTGATAAACAGGAAAATTCTATAGAAGATTATTTAATGGGCAGCAGCAAAGAAGAAATTTTACCGACCGGGATGGAAGTGGGAAGGGTCCGTGTTCTTGAAGATGCTACAGATATTTATATAAATTATTTACTTGAAAATTTTGACCTTGACCTTAGCGGCTTTAAGATCGCTATTGATTGTGCCAATGGCTCAGCCAGTATTACAGTCAAGAAAACACTGGCCAGGCTTGGAGCCAGGGTAGTTGATTTTAATACTGGAATAAGTGGAGAGAATATCAATAAGGGCTGTGGATCGACACATCCTGAAGAGCTTCAAAAACTGATGGCCGACAGTAAGGCCGATATTGGATTTGCCTATGATGGAGATGGAGACAGGGTAGTTTGCTGTGACAGGCAGGGCAGGGTCCTTGACGGTGATAATATTATTGCTTTTTGTGCACTCTCTATGTTACAAAACGGAAGTCTGGAAAATAACTCTCTTGTCACTACGGTCATGGCAAATATGGGTTTTTCCAGGGCAATGGCCGATAGTGGGATAAAGGTCTATAAGACTCAGGTGGGTGATAGATATGTGCTGGAAAAAATGCTGGAGTCAGGTAGTGTTCTTGGTGGAGAGCAATCGGGCCATATTATTTTCAGCAATATAAGCCCGACAGGAGATGGGCTGTTAAGCACGCTTGAGCTGCTGAAGGTCCTGATCGACGGCAAGAAAGATCCTGCTCGGATATATGATATCTTTACCAGGTATCCCCAGCTTTTGAAGAATATCAGGGTAAAGAATAAAAGCAAGATAATGGGCTCAGAAGCTGTAAGATCTAAAGTTATAGAGATGGAAGACATGCTTGGCCCGGATGGAAGGATCTTGCTCAGGCTTTCGGGCACGGAACCGGTTATAAGGGTAATGGCTGAAGCAAAGACAATGGATATGGTAAACAGGGCAGTGGAAGAGTTGTCCAGGCTCATTGAAGACTGCAACCGGAAAATAAAATAATAAAAAAGATCCGGGCAATATACACAGGGTTTTAAAAAATTGGAGGATCAAATGTGTGGAATCGTAGCCTATATCGGGAATAAAAAGTGTAAAAATATTTTAATAGGCGGATTAAAAAGGCTTGAATATAGAGGATATGATTCAGCTGGCATTGCTATTATTTCGGCAGATCCTGAGTTCGGGACGGGCCCTTCAAATGGAGAGATAAAAATAATAAAGGAAGCCGGTAAAATAAAGGTACTGGAGGAACAGGCAAAAGATCCGCAGGTAAACGGGGTCTGTGGTATCGGGCATACAAGATGGGCCACTCACGGGGAGCCGACCAGGATAAATGCCCACCCTCATGGGGACTGCACCGGGAAAATAGCAGTGGTACATAATGGGATCATAGAAAATTATGCAGAACTCAAGAAAGAATTGATAAGAGAGGGGCACCGGTTTGTGTCAGATACAGATACTGAAGTAATTCCTCATCTCCTGGAAAAATATCTTAAAAAGGGCCTGCTTTCAGCCATGCAGGAGGTTGTAAAGAAAATAAAAGGATCTGGAGCCATAGTGGCGGTATCAACCGATTGCCCGGATGAGCTTATCGGGACAAGGATCGCAAGCCCTCTTATAGTCGGGATCTCTGAAGATGGTAATTATTTTGCTTCGGATATGCCTGCAGTATTAGAACATACCAGAAACTTCCTGGTCATAAATGATTTTGAGACAGTGAGACTCACCAGGGACACTGTCCAGATCTATGACATAGAAGGAAAAATTATCACAAGGAAACCTTTTAAAGCAGACTGGAATATTTCAAGTGCAGAAAAGGGCGGGTATGAAGACTTTATGCTAAAGGAAATATTTGAACAGCCCTTTGGAGTCAAAGAGACTATGAGGGGAAGACTTTCCGCAGGACGCCTTAATTTTGATGAGTTAAATATGTCAGCGGGGCAGATAAGCAAATTAAAGAAAGTCCAGATCATAGCTTGCGGCACATCCTTCCACGCTGCACTGATCGGGAAGCAGGTAATCGAGAGATGGGCAAATATCCCGGTCGAAGTCGATTTCTCATCAGAATACAGGTATAGGGATCCGCTGGTGGAGGAAAACTGCCTTTTTGTCGCGATCACTCAGTCTGGTGAGACCATCGATACTCTTGCAGCCATAAGAGAGGCTAAATCGAAGGGAGCCAAAATAGTGGCCATTACAAATGTAGTGGGAAGTACGGTAGCCAGGGAGTCAGACTCAGTGATCTATACGCATGCTGGGCCCGAAATAGGAGTATGTGCTACAAAAACATTTACTGCCCAGATAATGGTGATGTACCTCATGGGATTGTATTTTGCCAGGATCAAAAAACATATTAGTGAAAACCGGTTCCACAAAATAATCAAAGAGCTTGAGATCATTCCGGAAAAAATACAGATGATGCTGGACAGGGCCGGTGAAATAAAGATAATTGCTGCCAGGACCTTTAAATTCAGGTGTTTTTTATTCCTGGGCAGGATCTACAGCCTGCCGGCAGCATTGGAGGGGGCATTGAAACTAAAGGAGATCTCCTATATCCATGCTGAAGGTTATCCAGCCGGAGAGATGAAGCACGGCCCCATAGCCTTAACTGATACCAGGACTGTAGTGGTGGGCATTATGCCGGACGACCGGGTCTATGAAAAAATACTTTCAAATTTACAGGAGGCCAAGGCCAGAAAAGCAACTATATTCTCCCTGGTGACAGAAGAAAATGAAGAAATAAAAAAAATTGCTGATTATTTGTTCAGGGTTCCGGAGACTCTTGAAGAACTGTATGCCTTATTGACTATAGTACCGCTTCAGCTCTATTCTTATTATATTGCAAAAAATCTTGGCCGTGATGTGGACCAGCCCAGAAATCTTGCAAAAAGTGTTACGGTGGAGTGATAGTATTGGAAATATTCGGAGTCGGCACTGATATAATCGAAGTAAAAAGAATAGAGTCAGCCATTAAGAAGAATAAAGGATTCCTCCTGAGAGTCTATACCCGCACCGAAATAGATTACTGTGAAAAAAAAGCCCAGGGCCGTTATCCAAGCTATGCTGCTCGCTTTGCAGCGAAAGAGGCTGCAGCCAAGGCGCTGGCAGAAGGTGTGGGGAAAAACGTATCTTTAAATGAGATCGAATTGGCAAACAGGGATAGTGGAGCCCCATATATTAAGCTTTATGGCGGCACAAGCGATTACAGCAGAAGATTAAAGATCAGGGAGATAAAGATCTCAGTTTCGGCAACTCAAAATTTTGCAGTAGCTTTTGCCATGGCTATAAAATAATCGAGCGCCTGCCCTATTATCCACTCTATAGATATCATCCCGGCCTATCGGGCCAATATATACTTTTTGCCATATTGCAGTATATAATCTATTATAAATCCAGGTAAGATTTTTATAAATACCGGGCACCAGGCAGTTTAAAATGAAGTTAAACAGGATACTTAAAGGAAGCAGGGTCGCTGAAATAGACCGCAAAGCCATAGCTGATGGAATAGATTCAAAAGGGCTCATGAAAAATGCTGGCGTTAAAATATCCAAAATAATCATCAGTGACTTTGAAAAAAGGAATTTAAAAAAATCCCCCCGTGGCATAATAGTATGCGGCGGCGGCAATAATGGAGGGGATGGATTTGTAGCAGCCGGGGACCTCAACGGCTATGGTTTTGCGATCCATGTATTTTACATAATACCTCCGGAGAAATTTAGCCAGGATTCAAAATTTTATTTTGACGGGATCTCAGGTGACAAAGATATTTGTTTATCTTATCTTGATCCGGAAGATGAAGAAGTAAATCTTCAATTTGAAAATGAATTAAAAAGGGCTGATTTTGTTTTAGATGCTATTTTTGGAACCGGCCTCCACGGTAAAGATATCCATGGGGCCGCAGGGCAAATAATAAGTATAATAAACAATGCAAGGCAGGAAAATGACAGGACAGCAGTCTATGCTGTAGATATTCCTTCCGGAGTGGATTCAAATGATGGGCGGATCTTAGGAGTTGCAGTAAAAGCAGACAAAACAATTACTTTTGGCTGTAAGAAAGTCGGGTTGGTGACATATCCCGGAGCAGGCCTGGCAGGTGATATAGAAAGCATTGATATTGGTATCCCTGAAAAATACTACCTGGAATATGAACAGATATTTGAGCCGGATCTTAAGTGGGTAGCAGAAAAAATCTCCCTTAAAGTTCCGTGGACCTACAAGCATAGAGTAGGAAAGCTGCTGGTAATCGCAGGATCTGCCGGATATACAGGGGCGGCTTCAATGGCCTGCCTGGCAGCACTCCGATCCGGGGCAGGACTGGTGACCCTGGTATGTCCCAGGGGTTTAAACGGGATCTTTGAGGAAAAATTAACCGAGGTAATGACTTTTCCGGTCGGGCAGGATAAAGATATTTCCCTGCATGCAGATAGCCTCGAGGAAATACTGGAAAAAAGCAGAGATTTTGATGCTGCAGTGATCGGTCCCGGGATCTCAACAAATGCCGGCACCATCCGGCTTGTAAGGGAACTTCTAAGTAAAATAAATAAGCCGGTCATCCTGGATGCAGATGGCCTCCTGGCCCTCTCCGGCCGGCAGGGAACAAATACAGCTAAGGGCCCAGGCCCCTCAAATGTCATAATCACCCCGCATGCCGGGGAGCTGTCAAGAATACTGGGAGTGGAGAGTATCTCCACCGAAGAGAGGATAAGTATAAATCTTAAAACAGCTAAAAAATACGGGGTCATCTCCGTGCTTAAAGGTGCAGGTACCATAATCTCTGATAAAGAGGAACAGACTTTCATAAATCCTACAGGAAACTGGGGGATGGCAACAGCAGGTACAGGTGATATACTGGCAGGAATAATAGGATCTTTTTTATGCCAGGGGATGAGCCTGCTTGATAGTGCAGTCTGCGGTGTCTATGTGCACGGCCTCTCAGGGGATATCATATGCAGCCGGACAAGCAGGACTTCTCTTATGGCTACTGACCTCCTGGAAGGATTAAAAAAGGTTTTCCTGAAAATTGAAAAAATAAAATATTAAGGATATATTATTAAATTCATAGTTATGAGGGCTGTGAAAAATGTCATAAATACTTTATAAGGAGCTTAATAATGGCAGAACTAAAAGCAAAAGACATAATGGAAAAAAAAGTGATCACCATAGACAAGGATGCTTCTATTGAGGAGCTGTCTGATCTGCTGGTAAAGAATAAGATCAGCGGGGTCCCGGTGCTGGATGAAAACGGTAAACTGGCCGGAATAGCAACTGAAGGGGACCTTATCGTCAGGGATGCGGACCTTCATTTCCCGAGATACTTTAAATTGCTTGGCAGTATTATATATCTTGAAAGTTTAAACAAGTTCCAAAAAAACCTGAAAAAATACCTTGCAATCAAAGTCGAGGATGTGATGACTGTAAAAGTCAGCGCAGTAAAAGAGGATACGCCTATTAATGAGATTGCAAATCTCATGATCAAATATAATATCAACAGGGTCCCGGTACTGGATAAAAAGGATGGTCTGGTGGGGATAATCACCAGGGCTGATATTGTAAAGACAATGGCCTAGGCTTAAATCAAAAAGTACAAATAATATATGCAAAAAAATCTTCAAATAAATAAAAGGGCTGCATGGGCTGAGATAGACCTTTCCAACCTCAGCCATAATTTGGGAGTAATAAAATCTTTTACTGATCCTTCCAGGACAAAAATAATGGCAGTAGTCAAAGCTGATGCCTATGGCCATGGAGCAGTGGAAGTCTCAAAACAGGCAGTAAGAGATGGTGTCCAGGCACTCGGGGTAGCCCTGGCCGGGGAAGGCATCATTTTGAGGAATGCAGGGATCAGCATCCCGATCTATATACTGGGAGAGAGCCCGGAGGATGTTTTTGAGGATGCCCTGAAGTATGACTTAATATTATCCATAAATTCATTCAGGAAGGCCAGGATCATCTCCAGCATGATCCCGGGCAGCAGTAAAAAGATGAAAATAAATGTGAATGTGGATACTGGTATGAACAGGGTAGGGATTGATTTCAGGAGAGCCCCGGAGGAAATAGCTGCCATAGCATCACTTCCAGAAATAGAACTGGAGGGGGTTTTTACCCATTTTTCATGTGCCAGCTCAAGGGATATCTCTTATACCGACCTGCAATGGGACAGGTTTAATGAAATAATAAAAAGGCTAAAAGAAAGCAGTATTGAAATAAAGACTTTTCATTGTGCCAATAGTGCTGCATTTTTCAGGTCACCAAAGACGCATCTGGATATGGCGAGGATAGGGATCTCGATGTACGGCCTAAATCCCTTCGACAGTGATTTTAATAATGGGCTCAATAAGGATACTCATGGAGCCATATCAAAGCTAAAGCCTGTTCTTGGCCTTAAAGCTAAAATATGTTCCCTTAAAACAGTATTGCCGGGGGAACCCATATCATACGGCGGTACCTTTAAAACAAAAAGAAAAAGTATAATAGCGACAGTGCCTGTGGGCTATGCCGATGGTTATTCCAGGGTCCTGTCCAATAAAGCCAGGGTACTCATAAAAGGAAGTTTTGCCCCGGTGGCTGGAAATATAACAATGGACCAATTTATGATAGATGTCACAGGTATACCTGGAGGGGATGATATTTCGGAGGGAGATGAAGTGGTCCTTATAGGAAGATCAGGAGAAAACCAGGTAACTGCTGAGGGGATAGCAAAGCTGATGGGTACCATTAATTATGAAGTAATTTGTATGTTAAAAAACAGGATGCCGAAGGTCTATATAAGATGAGGAAGCACCCGGGCATATCTGGTCCCCTAAAATAGTTGGGATTCTCAAATTGTAAGGATCATTAAAATAATATTTTGTTAAATCATATATGGGGAGAGATCATGAAAGTGGTAGGATTCAACGGCAGTCCCAGGGAAAGGGGTAATACATTTACTGCCATTCAAACTGTTTTTGACCAGCTGCAAAATGAGGGAATTGAAACTGAACTGATCCATATTGGAGAAAATCCTGCTTATGGCTGCACAGATTGCGGGATCTGCAAAAAAACAAAGGATGGATTCTGCAGCATAGATTCAGATGGCCTTAATGAAAATCTTAAAAAGATGTACTCTGCAGAAGGGATAGTAATTGGTTCCCCGGTGTATTTTGGTTCAATTACTCCGGCGACCAAGGCATTTATAGAGCGGGCCGGTTACTGCGCCAGGGCAGGAGGACCGACCCTGAAAAGAAAAGTTTGTGCCAGTGTAGCAGCAGTAAGGAGGCATGGGGCCGTTGATACATTGAACCAGATAAATAATATGTTTTTCCTGAACCAGGCGATCATGCCCTTTTCCTCATACTGGAATTTTGGATTCGGCAGGGAAAAAGGAGAAATAAAGGGTGATGATGAAGGCATGAAAACATTTAAGGTGCTTGGTGAAAATATGGCATGGCTTCTAAAAAAGGTCAATGATTAGGGGAATAAGCCCTGTGATTTTTATCATGAGCAGGTTATTTAAGGCTGCAGGGGACCTTAAAAACAAAGGGCTCATATAATGGAGGATCTTTATGAAGAAATTTAATAAAAAAGCACTGAAAATCCTGGTGCTTATTGTGTTTATATCAGTATTGGTCATCAGCACCAGCTGTGCATGTCCCTTATTTTCATTTCTTGAAAATCTTACAGGGCTTGAAGTCAAAGCAGGGGATGAGATCAAGCAGGAGTCCATAATAGATGAGCTTATTTATCCCGGCTCAAAAGCGCTCATCCAGCTGACTGGAGATATTGAAAGGATCCTGGAGATAGCCGGTCAGTACGGAATAGCATTTTCCCAGGAAGAACTCGGTGTCCTGGATAATTTACCGGAAGAGTTGAGGAAACAGGAAGTAAGTGCCACTATTTATTCGACCCTGGATAATGGGCCGGATGTCCTGGATCATTATAATTCACTCAGCCAAAAAGGGTGGAACATGCAGGAATACAGCAATGATGGCCAGGGCCAGGACTCCGGGGGTCCCGTTTTGCTGCATGCTGCCAAAGATGAAAGGCAGCAGGCTCTTCTTCTGGCCGGTACCGGTAATAATACACTTATAATATTTATTGATTTTGACTGGGAGATCCTGGCAGGGACCGGGGAATGAATACTATAAGGGCCATGGATAAAAAAATATTGATACTTATTGCATTAATTGTTTCTATGGCTTTTATTTTTTCGGGATGCAAGGTCAGCGAAGAGATCATCGCATTTGCTGAGGATGCTGCAGAAAATTATTTGACCGCTATAAATGACCAGGATTATGAAAGCTATACCAGGGACCTGGACGACACAATGAAAATATCTGTTTCGGAAGAGGAATTTTTAGATTTCTCTTCATATTTAATGAATACTATTGGATATTATGAGCCAGGCTCCAAGGAGCACTCATATAATATTGTCCAGAATGGAATGGATGTGATCGTTTACAGGGCAAGCTATACCGGTGAGGAAGGAGAGGTCGAGTTTAAAATAGTGATTACCGGATCCCGGGACGGCACTTATCGGGTATCCGGATCATGGTTTGATTCTCCCAGGTTGAGAGAAGTAAAGTATAAATGATTTTATAAATAATAATTAAATCCCGGGGACCATGGTAATAAATGATCCCAGGACCCTTATATTTATTTATCCTACTCCTCAGATCCTTTTTTGGAAGAAAATTCCTTGATTATATTGGAAACCGAAGGCGGAATGATATCTTTCTGTTTTAACATACTTATAATATTTTTAATACCGACCCTTTTTACAATATAGCCGGCAATAGCGCCTAAGGCAGCTCCACCAATAATATAACCAAGGTCTTTTTTCTCAAATTTTCTATCCTCTTCCATATTTACCCCCAGTCAATATATAGATAAAAACAAATTATTTTCTCATCATCATTATAACCTAATATATGCCATGATTTCAAAACAAAGATATTATGTGAATTGAAAATTCATAATAATTGTTTTATTATATCTTTTCGGATTACCAAAATCATTACAATCAAATTCTTTATGAAAGGGCCGGTAGGAAAAAATTACAGGTATTTTGATATAATCGTCGGCTTATTTGTAGCAGTACTGTTGATATCAAATATAGCTTCAACAAAGATCGTCCAGATCTGGAGGTTTACTTTTGACGGTGGCACGATCCTTTTTCCACTTTCCTACATTTTTGGAGACATACTGACCGAGGTCTACGGCTATAGAAAAAGCAGAAAAGCGATCTGGATAGGATTCCTGTGTGCCCTGCTCATGTCTGTTGTATTGGCATTGGTAGGCCTTATAAGACCTGCCCAGGGCTGGGAGCTTCAGGAAGCATATATGGCTATTCTGGGCCAGGCCCCGAGGATCGTGGCCGCTTCACTAATAGCATATTTTGCAGGAGAGTTTTCTAATTCCTATATCCTGGCAAGGATGAAAGTGGCTACCGGAGGCAAATGGCTGGCTGCCAGGACGATCAGTTCGACTGTTGTGGGCCAGGGAATAGACACCCTGATCTTTGTATTTATTGCTTTTTTCGGTGTTTATCCTAATAGCCTGATCTTGACTATTATAGTTTCCAATTATGTTTTTAAAGTACTGCTTGAAGTAGTATTCACTCCTCTTACCTATAAGGTCATAAACATGCTGAAAAGAACCGAAAACGTGGATTATTTTGATCATAAGACTGATTTTAACCCATTTCTTTTTTTAAAGAATTAGAAGTCGCCGGTGTTAAAAAAGATATCTCCTGATCTATTCGACTTCAGGGGGCGGATAGCGGAAATGCCCCACAATTACATACTCAAGAAGTTTATCCACTTCAGCGACTTTTCCAAATTCTCCTGAAAGCATGATGACCAGGGGGATCCCGTCTTCATTTTTGTGGGAAGAAATAAATCCACCCAGGTCCTTATAGGGATTGTCCTCATCAAACTGGAAATAAACAATATCTCCTGCCTGCCATAATATATCATTGTCTCCGCTGGCCTGATCAAATTCCAGGGGCAATTCCAGTGCATTGCGCTTGAAAAACTGCTCCTGGAAAAAAACGTCCCTGAAATCAATAAATTTAACAGGAGTCTTCCTGCCCTTTATATCCATTGGATAATCTTCTTTGTGATCGATCATATCCCGGTTTATCAATTCCATAAGATCGTATCCGCATTCATTCAGTGTAACAGATATGACATCTGTAGATATCCATACATTATTAGTGGGATATCCGGTCTCAGGAAATGTCTCATACCCGTATATAATGTCTTCCTCCAAAAGGCCCAGGATTTTTATTACAATCTTTTTCTGGACCTCGGCAAGATCAAGGCCTTCGGTCAATGAAGAATTATTGGTTTCCATATCCCCGCTTTCTATATCTTCCTGGGTCCCCTGGCCCCCGGCATCTGAATTACCATCCAGGGAGTCTTCGGGCCCTGGGTCATCGGGTATGTTTAAGGTAAGTTCTGATACTGGATAATCTTTTTGTGAAGCAAAAAGGTCATCAGGCAGCTTGAACACCTGTTCAGTATAAAAAGATCTTAAGAGCCAGAACTGCAGGACAGCTATAATGAGGGCAACAAAAATAAAATACCTGTAGCTAAGGATCTTGCGGTATCTAAATTTTTTTATTCTTTCTTTCATCTGTAGATATAGTATATTAAAAATAAAATAAAATTAAGGGTAAATTTGATCATTGATCGTAATCGATGGGGGCCCGGGACCCGGAACCTTATTATTTAATAGCCCTTGACACTAAATATTATATGGATACCATAGAAGTCTGGACAGAAGTATCCTGAAAAGAATTTTTTGCAGGGCCAGGTCATTTCCAGGCATAGGTATCAGGATCATGGCCTGTTTTAGGAGCCCGGGGCTATTCAAGGAGTGAAGGCACCGCATAAGTAGTATTTAATAAAAGGAAAAGTAATTAGTGGTATAAATAATACAGCAAAGATAATCAGCCAGGTCAAACAGCTGATCGGCCGTGAAATAAAGCATATCTCATCTTTTTTCCCGTATGATATAAAGAGATTCCAAAATTCTGGTTTTATATATTCGAAAAGCTTGTTAATATTTGGGAGTTTTGGTTTTGAGAACTCCAAAGATCTTGCCAGAGTGGAAAATATAGAAAGGATCAAAAATCTTCTTGCCGGAGTAGAGCTTCTTTCTCTGGGGATCACTTTTCATTATTATTGTACAGATGAGGCCAATGCTTATCTGGTAAAAGCAAATACAGAAAGAGAAGATAAGAAATACAACCTGGATCTACTTTTTGGGGATATCTTTTATTCCCGGGCAGTTATTTACCTTCTGGGATTTAAGGATCACCTGGTATTTGATGAGATACTCAGATCACTAAAGATAACCCACATGAAAAGGCTGGAGCTGCACCAAAAATTATCAAGATCTGCCTGCAGTACTTCTCTCAGGCCTAAAGTCATCAAAGAAGACAGGGACCTGTTTATGGGTGTAAATTCTCTTTTTAAGACTTCATTTGAAATAGGCAATAATATTTTTGATCCGGATAATATTTCCGGCCATAAGGATGTATCAAATAAGATCATTGATAATATTGTGACTTTAAAGTCTTACTATGATATAAAATATTACTTCAATTCTATCCCTCCCGTATCCCATACAGCCGCAGATATGGAATATTTTACCGGTAAAATTGATTTTATTAATAGCAGGTTAAGTGATATTATATCGGAACTTAAATCCAGATGGCTGGCAGATAATTTCAGGGATTTAATCGATAGTATAAAGAAGTAATTTTAATTGATCACAGGAACGGATCACTCTGATGAAAACTGATTTAGTATTGCTACATGGGCCAAGCGTTTATGATTTTAGGAAAAAAAGCATAATGTTCGGGCCTATGAGCGACCTTGTCCCTTCGACTCCCATATTTGAGATGTATCCAATTGGATTTCTTACCATGGCCAACTATCTTTCCAGGAGGGGCCTTAGTGTCAGGATAGTGAATCTGGCACACCTGATGTATTCAGATAAAAAGTTTGATGCTGAAAAATATATAAGAAAACTAAGACCCGCCGCTTTTGGCATCGACCTGCACTGGCTCCCTCACTGCCAGGGCTCTATAGAAATAGCAAAAATTATAAAAAAATATCATCCAGGGATCCCGGTGATCTTTGGCGGGTTTTCAGCATCATATTATTGGAGAGAACTTATTGAATTCAGCGAAGTTGATTTTATAATACGGGGTGATTCAACCGAAGAACCATTAAATAGATTGATCACTGCAGTTAAAAATAAGGCCCATAAAGATTTTAAAAATATACCCAATCTGGTATGGAAAGATAATGGGAAAGTATATGACAACCCTATTACCAATATTTCCGAGGATCTGGAGGAAATCGATTTTGATTACAGGTTGATGTTCAAGGAGGTATTAAGATACAGGGATATTAGAAGCATCATGCCGTTTAGTGATTGGTTCAGGTATCCTATCACTACCATTCCGGTCATAAGAGGATGCAACTGTAATTGCTCCGGCTGCGGCGGGTCAAAATATGCCTTCAGAAAGTTTTCTAACCGCAGCAAGCCGGCATTCAGGGACCCAAAAAAACTGGTTGAAGAAATAGGGGCCCTGCAAAATTATATTAATGCCCCTGTTTTCCTTCTGGGGGACCTGAATAATAATGGGGAGGCTTATGTCAGGGAATTTTTTAAATATGCCAAACACCTGAAGCGGGATATGCAGATATTTTTTGAGTTTTTTAAACCTCCGGGGAAGTGGTTTTTTGACCGGGCACATGAAATATTTGATAATATCTGCTATGAGATATCTCCTGACTCCCATGATGAGAAAATAAGAAAGACTATGGGGAAGTCATTTAAAAATGACGGACTTATAGATTGCATAGAATATGCACTGGCCAAAGGAGCACTCAGATTTGACCTTTATTTTATGACCGGCCTTCCAGGGCAGGACAAAGGCTCGATCCTCGATACAGTTGATTTTTGCGAGTCTATTTATAAAAGGCTGGATTGGGACAGGCGGTTCATGCCATTTATTTCCCCCATGGCACCATTTCTTGATCCGGGAAGCAGGGCATTTGATGATCCGGAAAAATTTGGCTATAAACTTCTAAGAAAAAGCCTGAAGGACCACATAGAGGCGATCACAATGCCGTCCTGGAAATATATACTGAATTATGAAAGCAATTCCATAAGCACGGATGATCTTGTGGATTCGACTTACCGGGCTGCCCTGGGATTGAACAGGTTAAAAGGCAGGGCCGGAGGGATCAGTAAAAAAGTCATGGAGGAAAATGAAAACAGGATCCATATGGCCATTAAGATCATGGGGGAAATCGATTCTATTATGAAGATAAAGGATCCGGCGGCAAGGGATGCAAAACTGGCCGGCTTGAAAGATAAGATCGATAAATACAGCATGTCCACAGTCTGTGAAAAGAGAGAGTTGGAATTCCCATTTTCCAACAGAAGATTTAATTGGTTTAAAATAATGAAAAGTTCACTGGCCAGGCTACATTAGGCACGGTGTTCTAATAAGACATGAAAGTCAACAGTAAAAAAAACATCTTTGCCTTTATCAGGGATGATCTAAGGCGCCTGGAAGAGTATCTGGCCCGTTTTTCAAAAGGGCTTGATGGGATATTGGAGGAAACTGTAAAGAATACCCTCATGGCCGGGGGAAAAAGAATAAGGCCCGGGCTTTTTTTTATTTGTTCCAAAGGGGAAAATTTTAATATAGACTTTCTGCTTCCAGCTGCAGCCTCAATCGAGATCGTCCATACAGCATCCCTGATACATGATGATATTATTGATAAATCCATGCTCAGAAGGGGAAAAAAGACAATACACAATATTTATGATAATAATACTGCAAGGTTTGTAGGGGATTATCTATTTACCCATACTTTTTACCTGCTGAACAAGTATAAAAATCCAAGGATCCTTGAAGAAATGTCGCTGGCAGCGCATAACCTGGTCAGAGGTGAATTTGACCAGATAAAGACAAAAAAACTTCTAACCCAGGGAGAATCTGTGTATTTAAAAAAAATAATAGAAAAGACTTCATCCCTGTTTAAAGTAAGCTGTGTTCTTGGGGGAATATTGTCTGATTTACCGGAAAATGAGATCAAGGATATGCAGAGGTTTGGAGAATATCTTGGGATCTCCTTTCAGATAAATGACGACCTGCTTGATATTGACAATGGTAAGATCAAAAATAGCATCGGCAAACCCACTGGAAATGATATCAGGCAGGGAAATATCACACTGCCCCTGATATATGCTTTAAAGGGCCGTAAGTTTAGGAACAGGATAAGATCTATATTTGAAAAAGAAGTTATTTCTGAAGAAGATATGAAACAGGTCCTGGCCATGTTATCCGTGACCGGGGCAATAGATAAGGCCAGGCAGAGACTCAGCCATTATCTATCCGAAGCAAGGAAAATAGCCTGTTCCATCAAAGGGAAGGAAAGAAGAGAAGGGCTTGTGACCATATGTGATTATTTTAGGCAGGAGGCCGGTAGGATCTGATGAATTCTTTAAATATGGTGCTGGAAGTATTGCAGATCACTGCTCCTATATTTGTAGTCATAGCTCTTGGGTATTTCATCAGGCTTAAGAAGATAATAAAAGAAGATACTGTAACGATCTTAAACAAGCTTGCCTATAATATTGCACTTCCGGCTTTATTATTTTTAAGCATTACCAGGTATAGACTTGGTGAGATATTTGATATTGATATCATAAAAGTCATTTATTCTACTTATGCTGTATTCATACTCCTAGTCTTCTTGCTCAGTTTTACATTCAAAGCAAATAACAAGACCAGGGGGGCCATAGTCGTAGCTTCATTCAGGTGCAATATGGCTTTTATAGCTTTTCCAATAATTATTTCGGCTTATGGAGATCTGGCCATGGCCAAAGCCAGCCTGATAGTCGCCTTTCTGGTCCCGGCCAATATTATACTTACAATAGTAATTTTTAAGCTTTCCGGAAAAGATCCTGGAGGATCCCGCATGAAGAAGCTTTTTATTGGGCTGATAACAGACCCCCTTATAATTGCTGTGGTGCTGGCGGTACTTTTTTCTTATTTTGAAGTTAATCTCCCGACAACAGCAATAGGTGTCCTGGATATCCTTTCGGGAATGGCAGTGGCCATTGCACTGCTTTCTATCGGGGCGTCTATTAGATTTGTGCATTTGAAGAATAATATTAAATTGCTTTCATATATCAGCTTTAATAAATTAATATTTCTGCCGGTCGTAGCATTTATTATTTCTACTTATATTTTTAAGATCAGCAGTTTTGACAGGAATATAATATGTATCCTTTTTTCAGCGCCACTTGCAGTTGCAGCTTTTATAATGGCAAGGGAACATAGATCAGATGCTGACCTGGTTTCATCTGCCCTGATACTGACTACCATAATCTCTGCGGCCACAATATCAGGGTGGCTTTTGTTTTTAAAACTGGTTTAGAAGGTATAATAATATACAGATTATATTAAAGAATGGTTTTATTATTTATTACCCAATAATCTACAGTGAAAAAAAGACGGATATATTTATTTTTAGTGGTCCTTATTACCCTTATGCTCTGTGTGCCCCTACTACTAAATACCGGATGTTTGAGTAAAGAGGGCAGGGCGGCAGATAGTGAAGATACAGAAGCCAGTAAAGATCTGGTCAAAGTCACTCTGGTGGGGATAAGGATCGATGTCGCTAAAATGGTGCCGGCCATATTACTGAAAGAAACCCACGGCCAGAGGTATCTTCCCATATGGGTCGGAAGTCCGGAAGCATATTCCATTGCCCTGGAGATGGCGGGCACAGAAGCTCCCCGCCCCCTGACCCATGATCTTATAATAGGATTGCTTGGCGAGCTCGGTGCCGTTATCGACTATATAGTAGTATCAGATCTAAGAAATGATATTTTCTATGCCACTATATATTTAAGGGACAGGGATAATAATATCATTACAATAGACTCCAGGCCTTCAGATGCTATTGCGCTTGCTGTAAGAGTTGAATGTAATATTTTTGTGAAAGAAGATATCCTGGATGAATACGGCATAGAGATCGAATCCCCTGACGAGCAGTATATGGAAATCTGATAATACCTGTCCTGTTTTTCAAATGCTGGATTAATCCTGTCATAAAAGTAATATTTTGTGTTAGAATTAAAAAAGCCAGGCGGCTGGTCAGGGTAAGCGTCCCTGTTTGAAGATCCGTTATTACAGCCAGATCGATAAAACATATTATTTTAAACAATTGATCGCCATGGGAAAAGGGAAAATGAATAATTCTAAAAGAGGCAGTGATTTTAATAATATAGATATAAAGGATAATGTCAGTGATCTTGCCGGGATCATTGAACCTGAATATATTAAAAGAATCGATAAAGTAATTAGAAATATTGAGGATAAGACGACTATAGAGATAGCAGTGATCACAGTAAACTCGCTGGGAGGCAGGCCAATCGATAAACTTGCCTTACAGCTCTTCAATAAACTCGGGGTAGGGAAAGAAGATGAGGATAATGGAATACTACTACTGATCTCAAAAGAGGATAAGCAGGATAGAATTGAGATCGGCCGGGGACTGGAAGCGGTAATGGATGATAATTTTTTCCGGGAACTTCAGGAAGATTTTATATTACCAAGCTTTAGAAATAATAAATTCGGGCCGGGAATACTTAAGTTTATAAAAATAATTGCCGATAAAGTAAGCAAGGAGATATTCAGGAAATTTTCTATCGCATCATTTGCCTCGGGAATAGCAGGCATAGTATCGGTACCATTAAGTTTTTATGCCGGGATACTTTTTAACCGTCTATATGAATGGGAGCTCCCACTTTTTATGAGGGATGTTTATACGGGGCTCATAATGGGCATACCCATTCTTACTCTCAGCATATTGGCGGTCACCTGTGGTATAAACGGCCTTAGGAGATTTAAAATAAGATTGTATTATGAAAAGAGCAGGAGTTTTAAATTTTCAAGGCTGGCAGCTCTTATGGGAATAATACTAGGGTCAGTGAGCATAATATGTTTTTTGATCTTATATTTTCTGTTCTTTTATAATTATATTTTCTAGATATATAATATTTATCAATCATAGAGCATCTGGTAAAACCAGTAATTCCGGAGTACAAGCTTTATATAGTCCCTGGTCTGCAGGTAAGTAATATACTCAATAAATTCCTCAGGGTCTTTGTCACCCCAGTCTGATATCCACCGGCTCATGGCTCCGGGCCCCCCATTATATGCACCCAGGCAGTAGACCATGCTCTGGTCGAAAGTGTCCAGCTGCTGCCTTAAATAATATGACCCCATTTTGATGCTTATATCCGGATCAAGGAGCATGGAGTCCGAATAATCCGATATTCCGATCTGACTGGCAATGGATCTTCCGGTAGCCGGCATGACCTGCATAAGTCCCTGCGCTCCTGCATAAGAACCGACTCCGGGTTGAAAATTGCTTTCCTGCCTTATAACTGCAAGCGTAAACAGCGGATCGAGTCCATACTGGCTGCCGTATTTGTCTATATATTCTCCGTATCCATAAGGATAGGACAGGAAGTAAGAATAGTCTATATATGCCTGTTCAGTATTTTTTAATTTACTGGAATTCTTATATAGGATCTTAATGGAGCTGGCATAATCCTGTGACCGGAAAAAAAGAGTTGCAATTTCCAGGACCCTTGTCGGATTGCTCTCCAACTGGCTGCTGCCTGCTTCGACTTCCAGGGAGGCACTAGTATAGAACTCCATTTTCATGAGCTCAAGCGCCCTGGCTATATGGTCCATCTGCCCATTGATCTTTAGATTCCCATCGTTCAGGTTGCTGAAGACATCCGGGATGATCTCTTCTACAAACAGGCTTTCAGGGTTCAGGTCCTGGTTGACTGCAGGGATCTGGACATCTTCACCAGCGCTTAAAAGGAGGTCCCTTGCAGCAAATGTATAATAAGAGTATGCTTTCAGGTCAACAATATTCCTGTACAGCTCTTTGGCCCTGTCATCCTCTCCAAGCTTCTGATAACATTTTGCCTGCCAGAAAAGGCCCTTTTCTCCAAGAGAGCTTCCCTTAAAAGAAGAAGCCATATTTGAAAAAGTTGTTTTTGCATCCGAATAACTTCCAGACTTATATTGTATCCATCCAAGCTCCCATAAAGCATCTGCAAGCTTGTCCCCATCGGGATAGGAGTCAAAGATCTTCTGGAAACTATTTATGGCATTTTGTGCATCCCCTCTTATGGAATAGATCCTCCCTGTCCTGTAAAGGGCATCATCAGCAAAATTGCTGCCTGGAAAATCTGATAGTAGTTTCTGGTAATATGATATGGCGTCATCGCCCCGGTCAAGATTTGTAAGTGCCCTGCCCCTAT
>SDBS01000910.1_pt1 | contig 29722 bp, 29 predicted proteins | sample 2277091 | NCBI WGS metagenome assembly SDBS01 (sample SAMN10404972, study PRJNA504765) | marine sediment metagenome | isolation source: marine sediment core GS10_PC15, 163 cmbsf | place: Arctic Ocean: Southern Knipovich Ridge | collected 2010 | reverse complement strand
CAATTAAGGGAATAACAAACCATTTTTTATCTATGACCATAGATGATTTTGATTATTTGGTCAAGATTTTTGGAGAACTAATTAAGAAAATCGGTATCCCTCATTATTCTAACGCCTTAGTCGTTAATTTAACGGAAGCCATAGATATCAGGCTTATGGGGCTAGCATTTAGCCTGGTGGACGAGGTTTTTCTTCTCTCTAACAAAGACATATATGAGAGTATGGTTAAGATGGGATTTGATAAACTTAAATCTACAGTTATGTTTAATGACGTCATTAGGGAACCAAAAGATATAATTGAGATAGCAGTCATTCCTGAGTATGAAAAAGAGCCTAATTTCTTTGGATTATCACGAATTGATTTACTTAAAGAGTTAATACGGGTTGTGAAACAAGGAGGTCTTGTCATATTTATGGTTAGATCATCACTTCCACAAATTGAGAATTTTTACGTAAAAGAATTATTGAATAGATTCGAGGAATCCATATCGGGGCGAATTTTTACAAAGGAAGAAATAGAAGAAGATTTGAAAGCTGCTGGATTTACACGATACGAGATTTTTGATTTCCAAGGAATCGTCGTAGGGATTGGTTGGGTATAGGATTAAAATTGCTTAAGCCCATTCTCTTCCAACCTCATAATATATTAAAAAAATATCACGAGAAGTTGGAAAAAATAATATAATTCATTTGAAGCAGGTTTATTCTATAAAAATTTAAAAATATTACTTGAATTTTAAGAAATAATAATTAATAAAAGATGTATAAAATAAAATGGGGGACCTAAAAGAAACTGGTTTAGAAATATTTAACGCAATATTTAATAAAAAGAAACACGTAATTATTGACAATATAGAATATCCAATTAATAAATTTTCAAGTGGTATCAAGTATGTTGATTTATTAGGCCACCGATACATTGAACAAAATCGTAGAAAAAAATCTGAATGGGGTAAAAAGGCACGTGAAGGTCATAACATAATGTGGATAATTAAAGGGAGACGATATCTCGCGCGAATTATGGATGGAATTTATACGGATCTATCTAAGAATAAGAAAAAATAAAAGAAATTTATTCATAAGACCTGAATTTTTAACTCAATATAACCATTTCATGAAGCGTCGTTCCTTTTTCTTGATAAGACTTTCCCTCATGAGTGAAATTAATGGTAAAGTTAGAGTTGAATCTAAAATACCCAGGATGAAGTCTCAACACATATTTAACAATAAAACGGATTACTGAATTTATTCCGAAGAGTTCTAGGACATTTCCAGAGTCAATAATGTTTTGAACCGCAAGAGTCGTTTCAAGTTGATCAGGAATTTTAAATGCTAAATTTTTTGGGTACTCATTCGCTGCTTTTTTATCAAATTCAAAATTTTCTTGTATGAGCTCATATTCACCTGTACTTAGAATAATTTCCTCATTCTTCGCGAGCATTAGCACATGTATTGGATAGTTATCCATTTTTTTATTACACTTAATATAAGCATAACAAAGGGTAAAGTTTTCTGAATATAACCGCCCCCAATACCAATATTCTAAGTACCTAGCCATATTAACATTTCCCCAATTATGGTCATGGTATCCTATTCCTTTTACAGGGATACTTTCTTCACCAATTCGGATCTTACCTTCTATTGATGCCCTTGGAAAGGGTATACACCAACCAAAGTCACCCTTATCACCGAATTGCGTAGTTCCCTTTCCAGGCATCCATCCATGTACTTGAGCTGTAAACTTCAAATGGAGTCCTAAATTACCCTCATCCAAAAATACTTCATATACTGGTAAATCTTTATTAGTATAATCAACCTTTAAGTAATTGTCTCCAATTTGAACGTCTGGTATTTCACGAGAAACTGTCATATCAGAACGTTTATAATTACCAATTTCTTGTAACCTTTCCCCATTAGGCGTATAAATCATGATTTCCACGGAGGTTTTGCCAGTTCGCTCATGAGCAGCTCTAAGAAACCCAACTGCTGTATACCCTCCTTCAAGACGGGAATCAAAATACCACCATTCAAAATAACCTTTCTTATTAAGATCTATATGCAAGGCATCATATTCGGGTTTGAAAGGTGTTATAACTCCGTCCTTTCGACCCGGTCCAGTCCAACCTTCTATTATTTTATCTGACATAATAATACTTAATGATTCGTTTTTATTGTTTATATAGATTATTTAGAATTACATCCCTAAATTATCTTTTAATTTAAAATCGAAAAAATTAAATTTTGCTTAGTATACACCTATCTACTGATTAAAAATGATCGAAAACGACGAAGAAGTTTACCAGGAATTAAGAAAACATCTTGATGCACTCCCAGTGGGCTATCCCGCTACAGAATCAGGCGTGGAAATTCGACTTTTAAAATTTTTCTTCTCTCCCGAACAAGCTAATATCGCTCTAAAAATAAAAGCAATTCCTGAACCACTAAATAAGATTTATAGGAGATTAAAAAAAACAGGTTTAACGCTCGAGCAAGTTGAAGAAAAGTTAGATGAGATGTATATCAAGGGTTCTATAACTCGTGCAAAAATAAATCAAGGTGGAAAAATGGTTAAGTATTATCTATTAGCTCCCTTTGCAGTAGGAATGTATGAATATCAATTAATGAGACTTACTCCTGAATTTGTTAAAGATTCTGAGCAATATATTGAGGAGGCATTTATAGAAGAAGCTGTCTCAACAAGGATTAACCAATTAAGACAAATACCCGTCGAAAAAGCTTTAACTGTAGAACATAATGTTGCAAAGTACGATGATGTAACTAAATGGATTTATGATGAAAATATAACTAAGGGGAAAATAGCCATACAGGATTGTATTTGTTGTAAAGCTAAAGAATTACTTGATGAACCATGTAAACATGGTAATATGTATGAAAGATGCATGTCATTTGGGAAGGCTGCCGAATCAACTCTAGAGAAGGGGTGGTCACGTCAAATCTCTCCAGATGAAGCTCTTGAGCTTATGAAAAAATTTGATGAATTAGGTTTAGTTCCTCAACCGGGTAACTCAAAAAGCCCTATGTATATGTGTAATTGTTGTGGAGATTGTTGTGGAATGCTGACGAACTTAAAGAAGCTTGATTATGTACATGAGGTATTTGCGACGAATTACTATTCAGAAATCGATGCTGAGCTCTGTGTTGGTTGTGAGACATGCGTGGATCGGTGTCAAATGGAAGCAATTGCTATGGAGGATAGCATTGCAAGAGTGAACAGAAAACGATGCCTTGGATGCGGACTCTGTGTGACTACATGTCCAGCAGATGCCATACAATTACGTGATAAAGAAGATAAATATGTCCCTGTTAAAGATACTTTTGCAATGTACAACGCGATTCTGAATAAAAAAGCCGAAATAAATCGTGCTAAAAAAATCCAAGAATAATCTAATAGATTTATTCTTGAAGATCTTATTTTTTTGTTAAATTTTTTTTATATGTCCAAAGCTAAATATTACAGTTTACTTATCCTGCTCTTTAAAATAAGGAATGATCTTATCCCGAAAACTTTCAAAAACCTTATTAATATCTGGCCCAGAATTAAAAAACGCCATATGAGTTACTCCTGCTTCTTTAAATTTTTCTATGCTTGCTATAACATCATCTGTTGTTCCTACACATAAAATGTCAGATAGCATTGATTCAGGAAGTTTATCTTGATAAGGAAGGATATCGTGAACATCTGAATTCCAATCATAATTAAAAACTACTACATCTGTTGGAAGGTTTAAAGTAGGATAAATTTGATTGAGTTTTACTGAAGCTAGCATTAGAAAGAAAAGTCTAGATGATTCCATAGCATTTACAGCTTTTTCGGGATTATCATCATCAATTGCTACATAAATTTGGAGAGCATAATCGATTTCATCTGGATTGCGTCCAACTTTTTTAGCAGCTTCTACTATTTCTTTTTTGTTATCTTTGTATGTCCAAGGAGCTTCTACAAAGGGGAACCAGCCATCCCCTAATTCACCCGTTAATTGACGGGTTTTAGGACCATTAGCAGCTACATATATCGGTGGTGTTTTTTGGATGGGTTTAATTTGAATATAAGCCCTTTTAATATCCCCCCAAAATTCACTTTTTTTGCTAACTTTCTTTTTAGACCAAAATTGTCTCATTAATTCAATATATTCTCTTAATTTCGACAATACTTTAGCCCTGCTCAATCCATACATATCAATATTTATTTTTTCACCAGCTCCAATGCCGATTAGGGCCCTTCCTGAAGAGATATGATCTAATGTAGCAACTTTTTGAGCCATTAACGCAGGATGAAATCTATGGCAGTCTGAGACGGCAGTCCCTAATTGGAGTTTTGTTGTCATTGCTAAAGCACTTAGAGTGTTGAAAGCATCAAAACAATTTCCAGGACCTGGAGAAAAATCAACGGTGTGGTCAGGATAGAAGATGATATCAAAGCCACTTTCTTCAGCTTTTTTAGTTTGTTCTAAAACACCCTCAAAAGAGCGGAAAGAATATGGTATAATATTTCCAAACTTCATAATTTGAATCACATTTTAATTGGATTTAATTGTATTATATGAATTTCACTTCTTAAATTAATAAATCTTACTTTTAGGTTAAGACTATTTGACAGAAGTGTAAAGCCAGATATATCTAATAAATATGATTTTAATATGAAACTGCATATTACGTTCTTAAAACATTAAATAAAATTAGGTTTTTTTATTTTTTTTCTCTCTTAATAATAATGATTTATTCTTCCCATAATTGAATTTTACCTCTCCTCTGGAAGGAGTATAATGAAATTACTTCCTTTTGAATAATCATTTTTCACTTTATCTTCAACCCAGATTTTTCCATCAAAGCTGTCGATAATTTTTTTTACGAGTGACAATCCTAAACCCATTCCACTGACACTTATATCTTCGTTATATGCCCTCTGAAATATTGTTTCTTTCCGAGTATTTTCAATTCCTGCTCCGTTATCAATAAATTCTATTTTAAGATAATGATTTTTTTCAATTAGTTCTCTGGAAAACCTCACAATAATTTCTACTTTGGGATTCTTATTATGTTTAACTGAATTAATCAATATATTTTCAATCACATCTTGAATTAAATCATTAGCCTGTATATATACTTCATTACTAATTGAATCCACTTGAATATCGATCTTTTTCTCTTGATAAGAATCTTTTATAAATCGGATTGTATCTTTTATTATAGTCATAATTTCTATTTGTTCGATCGATTTTTTATATTCTTCTAACTGAGAAAGCTTGCGAACATTAGATACTAATTTTGTTGCTCTATTAACCTGATCTTTAATGATATTTAAATTTGCTTGTATGTCTTTTAAATTTTCAGGATTGTTTATAAGTAAGTCACTAAGTTCCATTGCTGATAAAATGTGTTGTAAAATATTACTAATATCATGAGCGAATAAATCTTTATAAAACTCAGCTCGATTATACGCTTCACGATATTGTTCTTCGGATACTTTTAATTTTATTTCATCTTCTTTTCGCTCAGTAATATCTATAATATTTGTTAAAATAGCCGGCCTTCCATTGTATTCTATTTTTTTTGAAAATTGTTTAAGCCATATGATTTTTCCATCTTCTCTTATGCTTTTCATTTCAAAATTTGAGATTTGTTTATCACCCTTTATTAGAGCATTCATTTCTTCGATTATTTTACCGCGTTCATCCGAGTGAATTGATTTTAAAAAATCTTGGGGTTTAAACTTTAGTAATTGTTCCATTGAACGTTTATGAATATCTGCTAACTTTTGATTTATGTATTTTATTACTCCATCTTGAATGATTGTTATTCCCATAAATGATTGCTCTGCAAATGTTCTAAAGTGCTCTTCAGATTCTCTTAATTTTTGTTCCGCTTGTTTGCGCTCCGAGATATCATTAGAAATTAGCAACATACTAACAGTTTTCTCACCTTGTGTGATTGGTCCAACTTGGGTCTCAAACCATGAAATGGCCCCTTGTTGATTAACAGCTCTAACCTCATAACTGCCAGGTTCTCCAGTATCTGAAACCCTTTTGATAGTTCTTTTCACTATGTCATAATATTCGGGTTGAATATATTCATATATACTAGTTCCGATTGCTTCTTTACCTGTCGCACTACGATTTATGAATTGGATATTTCCGTCGGGATCCACAATTGTGATTAAGTTTGGAGCATTTTTTGCTAACGAACGCCATTTTTCCTCAGATTCACTTAACTCTATTGTCCTAATATTTACTTTTTGCTCCAATTCTTTGTTTAATGCTGCTAGTTCAATTTCCAACTTTTTTCTTTCAGATATATCATATACTGTACCGTAAAATCCAATTTTCTTACCATTTGAATCGTATTTTAAATTGATTGAAGCTTCAAAAGTTAATTTTATTCCATTAGGTCCTATAGTTTCAACTTCAATAAGACTTTTTGGCAAATTTTTCTTATAAACTTCATTATATTTTTCAAATACTCGTTTTTCTCCTTCTTTATCGTAAAAAAGACCATAATTTGTTCCAATTAACTCTTCCTTTGATAATCCTAAAAAGTTAGCTTGGAATTTATTCGCGAAGGTATATTTTCCATTGAGATCAACCTCATAATACCCTTGGTCAAGATTATCAAGAATTTCCCGATATCTCTTTTCAGATTCACTTAACTTCTCGATAGTTTGTTCCTGCTCAATAGGGTCTGAATTTTGATTATTATTTTCCATTATCTCCACTTCTAAAGTGAGTATAAAATAGACTTGTGACGATTACCATTTTGCAATAATCATAAAACAAGTTGTATTTAACACTTATGTTTGATAACATAAGTGTTATGTTTGATAACACTCAATTTTCTCTCTAACCATTTTTTAACTAATAAATCAAATAGGTTTTCTTGTTCAATTTGAAGTATATAGCCAGCCTGATCCAATATTATCAATGAAGCTCTAGGGTATTTTTCCCTAAATTTATTTCCAAGCATCACGATATCTTACAACGGAGTCTTAAACGAGATGAAAGTTATTAAAAAATAGATTTTTAAACATCTGAGTGGATTAAAAGGGCAGACTTAAAGTATTCCACAAATTTCTCATGATTTTCTTTACTAAACCGTGTTTTTTCATTAAGGTAATAATAAAAATACACTAATTTATTCATAAAGTCCACGAATATGCATTTATTTTTTTCTATAGGAGGCATATTTTGATAGATCTCTTTAATTTCTTGATATTCTTTATGCAATTCGTTAAATAAAGTGAACAATTCTTCAAATTCTATTAAATCTTTTAGAGGTTCTTCATATTCAAGAAAATATTGGTATAGATTTTTGTATAAAGGTAATTCTTTTAAGATATCAGGATATCTTAAGCTTTCTCTATGCATTATCAGGATAAACTGATTATATTTCAATTGCATTACATAAGGAGGCAAGTTTAGTTCATTTTTTTTAAAAAATTCTCTTAAAGTAAAATAGAAACTATTTTTATCATCAACAAAATATCCAGCGTATACTTCAAAAAGCTTAGATTCTTGATCTTTATCTAGTGAGTCTATTTTAAGTTCTATTTCATTCTTAGAAGTTTCTTTCCTCTCCATTACAAAACTTAATGATGAATCTCATTAATTAACTTTTAGTTCGTTTTTCTGTTAATTTCGGTCTCAATTTCAAGAGTATAAAATAAAACAATATAGAGCCAAATAACCATGCTAATTGGGGATACAGTGTTATAGGATATTCATTGACATAGAATAAAGCGGGATTCCACCAATATACAATAAAAGTCCAAGCAGAATTTGAAACGGACCCCACTTCGACAATTATTTCTTGAATTTGACCATAAATAATTAAAATCATCAATTCTTTAAGATTAAATTCTTTAAATCTTGGGGACTCAGAGAGGAGTAGGACTAACCGATATCCAATTATAAATAGCATTCCATCCCAAAGTGTGTGTGATATCAAGAAAACAATATAATGAAATGGATAAGGACGGATGGTTTCTAAGGTTATAAAAAAATTAGTCTCATAGCTACCTACAAACATGGGAATTTCCCATGTAAGACCTACTGCCGCGCCTATCCAAAAAACATACCAAGAGAACTTGTCTATTTTTTCAGTTCGATATAAGATATAAGCTAAAATTGGGGCTGTAAATCCTACTAAAAGGTCTAAAATATAGAACATGTCTTGAAAATTTACCATAATTTTATCTACCAAGATCTTAATAATTCTTATTTAAGACATCATATATATATATTTTAATATGAATAGTTTTGAACGCATTTGGGCAGCTTTAAATCTGGAGGAACCTGATCGAATCCCAACCCATACTATCAACATTGATGGTAATGTTGCTGATCAAATACTAGGAAAACCAGCAAAAACAGCATTTGAGGTTATGGACGAGATAGCAGAAAAGTATCCCAATAGTTGGGTGGATGAAATTAATGCTATCCTTAATGACATCGAAATATCGGTATTTGCTAAAGCTGTTAGGGCCGGTTTTGAATTAGGATTTGACGGAGTTGGAATCCAATATATTCCATTCATTTTCGAAAGCCGAGAAGAAATGACAGATATATTTGGCAAGAGACATAAAGTAAGAAATATAGATGGAAATCCTTATCCTGACTACTATGGAGGATATATTAAAAATCGTGAGGATTGGGAAGCCTATCCTAAACCCGATTTAAAACAGGAATATAAAAATGCTAAAAAGTTCTACAAAGGAGTTTTGAGAAAATGTCGTGATATAAAAGGGGAAATATGTATAATTGCGCAAAATGCTTTAACATCCATATTTCCACCTGTATGGCAAGGAATGGGGATGACATATTTTGCCCGAGCTTTAAAGAACGACCCAAAATTAATTGAAGAACGGTTTAGATATTGCACTGATTTTGTCTTAACTGTTTTTAAAGCTTATTCGGATTGTGGAGCAAAGATTTTTCTTGAGGGAGGAGATATCGCTCACAGTGGAGGTCCGATGATCAATCCAAAGTATTTTAATGAATATTTACTTCCACGCTATCAAGAAGTGTCAGAAACTATTCATGATTGGGGAGGAAAATACATATTGCATACTGATGGAGATGTTACCACTCTTTTAGATTTTATCGTGGAATCTGGTTTCGATGGCCTTCAATGTTTGGAACCTCCTTTGGTAGATCCATATTTAGTTAAGAAGAAAATTGGCAATAAATTATGTCTATCTGGAAACATAGATACGAGGCACATATTGGTAGATGCCTCAAAAAATGAGGTTGAGCAAGCTGTAAAAGATGCAATTAAAGCAATGGGCCACGGAGGAGGCTTTATGATATCTCCTGCTAATTTTCATCCTGAAATGTCAATTGAATGTTTAAAATGGATGATTGATGCTACAAAAAGGTTTGGAACGTATCCCTTGAATAATAGTTTAAGTACATAAGAATAAGATTCCTCAATAATAAGTATCTGGATATGAAACCTTTTTTGGAAACATTACATCAATCAATAATTTTGATGAAGGTTTTACAATTGCGTCGTCAATTAAATAATTTATTTCCTCCATTGTTTTTTCGCTGAGAAGCAATTTAAATAATAATGAACCTGGAATGCTAACATCACACTTTTCTGGATCATAATAACCTTTAATAAGCGTTATTTTAGTTATTGTCCCGTCTATGAAATTTAATTCTATGTTATCACGGTAATTACTAATTATGATTTTATTTGAAAAATCCTTATATATTGAATTCTTAATCCTCTCTTCAATAATGGATTTTATTGATTTAAAAAATAACTCTAGATTAGGAATTTTTAGTTGCCATCCGTATCTAGAAAGTGGCTTCCCGCCCAAATTAAAAATAAATTTCCCAAATTCTAAATCTTGTCTCGCATGAAGTTGTATATCCGAATTACTCTTATTCTCATGAATGTTCTTTACAAATTGAAGAATTTTGATCATTTGTTGATAAGTAAGTCGAGGGACATTAATCGTATATGCTAGGTTATCATGTGACATCCCTATTGAGAAATAAGCAACAGCTTGATTTTTATCCTCTATGATATATATTGATAACCTATTATCGTTATAATCCTCTTTAAAAAACCTGAAAACAAAACCATCCCTATCAAATTTATTTACAATATAGAATTGATTATGGAAGTTATCATATAACGTTTTGATTAGGTTTAAATCTTGATGGTTCGCCCTTCTAATCGTTAGATTCCCGTATTCCTTATCTGGAATATTACTGCTTGATAAAGTGATTCGATCATCTAATGGAAAGACATATTCATAACCAAAACGTCTGTAATAATAGGGAATACCTCGAATAACAGAAAATACACATTTTCTTTCTGCCATTGCTTTTTCAAATATTTCATTCAATTTGACAATATAACTCCTTCCACGATATGCTTCTAATGTACTGACAAATCCCATTTCACATATCTTTATAGTCAAATCCCCAATATTCCATTCTAAAGGACACAATGTTAGTCCAGAGACAATTATACCTGTATCATTTGCTTCTATATATAACCATAATACTTCCTCTCTTCTCGGATGTTCCAAGAATAAGCCCTCAATATATTCTTTGGTTTCTTCTCCATGAACTGTAATATTTAAATCTAGAATACGAGAGAGCACTTCCTTATTGTCTATACCACCTTTAACAACTCTGAGTGTAAATTGATCATCAATTTTATGAGAATATCCTTGTACAATCTTCATGATAAACCTCTGATTTTAGTAGTTTAACATTTATTCTTAAATATTATTGAGAATTTCAAGATTTGTATCTAGAATATTGATTCGTTTGAAAAATATACCAAATAGTACTTGGATAAGTCTTTTTTTTTTCATTAAAAATTTCAAAAAAGTCAAAAGTTTATAATTCTATAATTCTTAATAACATTGATTCTTTTAGAAGAATCTTGGAAGAAATGAATTATTAAAAATAAGGAATTTGGTTTTAAAAGTGGTAAAAGGAACAGTAAAATGGTTTAATAGCCGAAAAGGTTTCGGATTTATAAATTCTGATGAGGGAAACGATGTTTTTGTTCATTACTCAGCACTATCTGGTGATGGTGATGAATATAAATCATTGAACGAAAATGATAAGGTAGAATTTGATGTTGTTGAAGGCCAGAAAGGGCCGCAGGCAAGCAATGTTGTTGTAACCGAAAAAGCTCCTCAACAGTTTAATTCATACAACAAAGGCGGACGAAGAGATCGCTATTAATTTTATGAATTGTTATAAAGCTACAAAAAGTATAAAAACAAAATAAGTAGTAAATAATAATTCGTAAAATTCTCTATTTACGATTGTTATCGAACCTTATCATTTATTTTTTTAAATTTTCTACGATTTATTAAAGATGTTTGAGTTTAAGTAAGAAATTACTATTTTTCTATAATCGCTCCTCTATTCTTCAGTATTTCTAAAATACCGAATCTATATCATCCATGATGTCACTGTCTTGTTCAGAAATGGTCAAGGCTAAACGAATGCATTGTATAAACCTTTTTTTTTTCACATAAATGAAAGTTTCATTCTTTTCTAATTTAAGGGTGATAAAATCTGAGATTTTAAACTCTTTCATTGTATAAATTTATTAATTAGTCTCTTTAATATCTTTATATTATTTGTTAAAGGTGGTAGAAATACCATAAATCCTACAATTTTTATGATTAATGTTAAGATGAATAATTTCTAAAGAATCTTAAATATCGTCCAGACCAATTATTATACATTACAAATGAAAATATTATCATTGCAATTAAAAGAATAAGAAGTGATTTAAATGGAAGGACACGTTCATTTTGAAGATTTAGATTTGAAATTCGGTTATACTTGTATGCCTGACAGACTACACTATTATACACAAGAGGAAAATGAATTTAGGATGGAAGTGCGTCAATGGTGCAAGGAAAACGTTCTACCAGTAGCAGAAAAGATTGATAGAGATAGAGATAAAGAGTTAGCCGTTAAAGTTTTACGAAAAATGAAGCCGTATTTGAATATTATCATCCCGGAAGAATCAGGGGGTTTGGGTAAAGGAATTTTGTACCGTACGATTTTAGGAGAAGAATTAACTGCTTTTAGTTATGCTTTAGCGGGAATATTTGGTGGATCATCGGTTTTATTTGCCGGTTCCGTTAAAGAATTCGGCACTCCAGAACAAAAAAATAAATATCTTACAGGAATAGGCGATGGTACCAAAATTGGAGCAATAGCAATCACCGAACCTACAGGTGGGTCAGATGCTATAGGTGGAATGAGGCTAAGTGCTAAAAAAGAAGGAAATTATTATATATTAAATGGTGAAAAGTGCTTTATTACAAATGGAAGTGTTGCAGACTATATTTGTCTATATACAATAACGAATGATCAAGTAAAATCACGTCAGGGAATGACCGCTCTCATTTTTGAGACTGATACTCCAGGTTTTGAAGTTGTAAAGGATTATAAACATATGGGACGGAGAGGAATGCCAAACTCGCATCTACGGTTTAACAATTGTAAAGTCCCTATGGAAAATGTACTTCATAAGGAAAATTCAGGATTAGATGTATTACTTTTTGGTCTTGATGGTGAGAGAACATTTACGGCATCCCAATATTTGGGGCTTGCAAGAAGTGCTTTTGAAGTTGCATATAGATATGCTCACAAGCGTATGCAATTTGGAAAACCTCTCTATTCATTTGAAGGGATATCATTTAAAATAAGTGAGATGTTTATGGATATTGAACTAAATAGAATCGCTATAGCACAAATAGCAAGAATGCTTGATGAAGGTCATTACTGTAGATCAACTGTGGCAGCTGTCAAAGCCCGAATTGCAGATGCTACAGTTAAAATAACTCAAGATGCAATACAAATTGTAGGCGGTCTTGGGTATTCTGAAGAATATCCATTAGAAAGGTATTATAGGGATGCAAAGATAGGGCAAATTTCTGCTGGAACGGCAGAAATCATGAGATATTTAATCAGTAGGGAAATGATTAGAATGTGGGGTAAATAACCGAATCTTAAAATATTATAATATTATTAATAGAAGAAAAAAATATAAAATGAAAAAGAAAAAAATAAAGAAAAATTAGAATGAGATATTATGGAAAAAAAAATAGAGTTAACCATTAAAGATAAGATAGCGACAATTAAATTTATTGATCCAGATAATTATAACGCATTGAGTAGAGAAACCGCGAAACAGTTATTAGATGTGTTTGAAGATCTAAAAGATGATCCTAAGGTCAGATGCATTATACTAACAGGTACAGGAAAATCATTCTCTGCGGGTGGTAATATCAAGGAATTTAAATTTAGCATAGAAAATAATACACCCGGTCAATTTATGGATGATTTGACAAAGGATCTTTATATAATTGCAAGATTTCTGCGTCTATACCCAAAACCAGTCATAGGAGCTGTGAATGGTTGGGCTGTTGGAGCAGGAATGAATTTAGCCCTTTCTTGTGATGTTCTTATTGCTTCAGAAAATGCAAAATTTAGACAATCCTTTAGTAAACTTGCCCTTATTCCCGGTATGGCAGGATCGATTTTGTTAAGTCATCAACTCACATGGCAACAAGCTGTGGAGATGTCTTTTTTTGGAGACACCTATTCAGCAGAAGAAATGAAAAGCCTTGGTTTTATTAATGAAATAGTTCCACCAGAGAAATTAGAGGAGGTTTCATTAGAATGGGCGAAAAAGTTTGCAAAAGGACCTACTTTAACTTACGCGAGGACGAAAAGGCTATTCTTTGATGCGCTTAGCACTCCTTTTGACCAGCAACTCGAAAATGAAAGACAGATGCAGATAAAATCAGCTGAATCAGAAGATTTCAAAATAGGTGTATTCGCATTAATCGAAAAAAATAAAGAACCTGATTTTATTGGGAAATAACATGGTAGATAGAATAACGATACAAAACATTTTGATATGTGGAGTAGGGGGTGTTGGAGGATATTTTGGGGGCATTTTGGCTAACAAAATCAACCAGTTAGGAACAAAGAAATATAATACATATTTTTTAGCTCGAGGGCCACATTTAGATATAATTAAAAAAGATGGTCTTCAACTTCATACTTCTGACGGTGAGGATTTAATCTGTAAACCGAATTTAGCTTCAGACAATATCGATGATTTTCCTGCACCTGATTTGTGCTTAATTTGTGTGAAAAGTTATGATCTAGACGAACTAATAAAGGGATTAAACAAGAAATTATCAGAAAATACAATTATTATCCCATTGATGAATGGTATTGATATATATGAAAGGATTAGGAAGAATCTAAATAAATGTATTGTCCTCCCTTCATGTGTGTATATAGGCTCACATGTTGAAAGTCCTGGTTTAGTAATTCAAACTGGCAATCCTGGGTTTTTTAATTGTGGATTTGACCCTAAATATTCTAGTTTTAAGCCTCAGATGGTTCTTGATTTTTTTAAAGAAATGGATATAGTGATGAATTGGCGCGATGATCCTTATCCTGCTATATGGGAAAAATATATTTTAGTAGCATCGTTTGCTTTAGTTTCAGCGTCTACCGGTCAAACAATGGGCGGGATTATTTATGATAAAACTTCAATCGATAAGTTAAGGAAATTAATGAAAGAGATAATATCAATAGCTGAAAAAAAAGGTATTAAATTCATAGACAATATCATAGAAAATATAATTGAATTTTGTAAGGATTACCCTGATGTGAAACCTTCATATGCTCGGGATGTTGAAAAAGGTAGAGCTACTGAAGGGGATCTATTTGGAGGAACTATTATTAGATTAGGAAGAGAGTTAGGGATCCCTACACCGATGACTTCTTCACTTTATAAAGATATAAAACCTTAATCAGTAATTTAAGTAGAATTAGTCATCGCTTTTATAATCAAAAATGCGTTTTATTGCTTCAATCTTTGATTCTCCTTCTAAAGCTTTTATTGTACTCACGAAAATAGCTTGATGTGGACAAGATTTAATACATTGAGGCTTCTTTCCTTCTTCAGTATCAATAAACTGTTCTTTCATTCCTTTACAAAGATCACATGAAACTGCCCACTCTAGTTCAACCCGCTTACGCCTACCAATGATCTTGTCTTTTAATGGAATATAGGACCTCTCATGGACAAATGAGCAAACTGTCATACATGACTCGCAATCCACACACCTATCAGGATTGACAACAATAATTTGATGTTCTTTCATGGTACAATTGAATTATAAAATCTTTGGCTTTGACCAAAGATTAGTAAACAAAAATGGTCATGAGTTATTCTTCCTATAATAACACCATTTTTTATAATTTTCTTTCTATGTTTGCATCCTTCACGCTACATTTTTTTAATTTTTAATATATTTTATTAGTTTTGCTTTCTGTTTATATCTCATGAAAATACAAATTGAAAAATCAATAACACCAATAGTTTCTCCTGCTGTTGTGATATCGGTTGGAAAATGGGATGAGGCAAATCTCATAACTCTTGCTTGGGTTGCCCGTGTAGTATCTAATCCTCCTGTCATGTCTATCAGTATAAGACCTTCTAGGCACTCCTTTTCTCTTATTGAAAAATTAGAAGAATTCGTAATAAACGTACCGAGTATTGATAACATACAGCAAATGGATTATTGTGGAACAAGAACTGGAAGAGAAGTAAACAAATGGCAAGAATTAAATCTAACTAAAGAAAAAGCAACTCAAGTAGAAGTTCCACTGATCAAGGAATTTCCAATTAATATAGAATGCAAAGTGATAAATAAATTAGAACATGGGACTCACAAGATTTATTTAGGTGAAGTATTAGCTGTACACGTTGACGAAAGTATGATAAAAGATAATCGCCTAGATCCTTCAGAACAAAATCAGATTGTATATGTATCAGGGAATTATTATGGATTAACTAAGGAACCACTCGAAAGACATGGATTTTCTTTAAAAAGCTAAAAATTATAGATTATAACAACAATGCAATTTTTATTTAACACTATATAATACCCAAATTTTAAATAAATACGCTATATGACATATCTAAAAAGTATAAGCAATCTGTGATATCATGACAAGTAAATTAAATACAAAATTCGCCCCTGCTGAGAGAGCAAATAGAGAAGAACTCGAAAGACAAATCGCGATATTTCGGGATAACGCAATATTAAACGAGTTTTTGAATAGAGTTCCTTCTGTTTTCCTTATTCTTAATAAGTATAGGCAAATTGTATATATGAATAATGGAGCATTGGAGTTCACCGGTTTAGGCGATATTACTTCCATTATAGGGAAAAGACCGGGTGAAACATTTGGATGTATACATTCCAAGGAGGAAGCTGGGGGTTGTGGTACTGCTGAAGCTTGTACGTATTGTGGTGCAATACTCGCAGTTCTTGAAAGTCAAAAGGGTAAACCTTCAGTAAAAGAAGGTCGTTTAATTCTTGGAAGCGATGAAAAAGCATATGATTTGCGTATATGGGCTTCTCCTTTCGTAATAAATAATGAGGATTTTACGGCAGTAACGCTTCAAGATATTCAAAATGAGAAATGGCGGTCGTTCTTAGAAAGGATATTTTTTCACGATATTCTCAATACCGCAACAGGTTTGCAAGGAACTATTGATTTACTTATTAAGTATAAAGAGAAAGTTAGGACAGATGAATTAATGGAGAGAATAGGAAATATTACTAGAAGTTTAATCGAAGAAATTCAATCTCAACAGTTATTAATTGCTGCTGAAAATGATATCTTAGAATTATCTCCTTCTGTTTTTAGCTCTATTGAAATTTTAAATGATGTCGTAAAGATATATGAAAATCACGATTTAACTAAAGGAAAGATCCTTGTAATCGCTCCGCATTCAAAAGATGTTGAAATTACTTCCGATCGAACTCTCCTTAGACGAATAATGGAAAATATAACTAAAAATGCTGTTGAAGCTGTTCCTGAAAATAGCACGATAACGTTAGGTTGCAATGTAGAAGGTGAAAAAATAAATTATTGGGTACATAATCCTGGATTTATTCCTCGAAAAATACAATTACAAATCTTTAAACGCTCTTTCTCTACTAAAGGCCTTGGGAGAGGATTGGGAACTTATAGTATGAAATTATTAAGCTCTTTTTTAAATGGTACTGTATCGTTTACTACATCAGAGGAGAATGGCACAACATTCAATATTACTATTCCTATTAACGTAAATAAAAAGAAATAGTAGAAAATTAATCGCTCTTTTCTTTCATTTGCTGATTAATATCAGTTTATAATAATTTTTATGAATGGCAGTAAACATATAAGCTATATTATCTTCTAACATTATATTCAATAAGATTTCAAATACCGAGGCTCAAATATGGATAATAAAATCCTTATAGTATATTATTCTCTCACAGGGAACACAAGATTTATTGCCGAATGCCTGCAAGAAAAACTGAAAGCAGATATTCAACAAATAGTACCAATAAAGGATGTTAAACCAAAAGGAGCCATGAAATATTTTTGGGGCGGTTATAAAGCAACAATGAAGAAAAAGCCTTCCTTGGAACCTATTGAGAACAATCCCAAAGATTATGATGTGATAATCATTGGGACGCCCGTGTGGGCATGGACAATAGCTCCACCTATACGATCGTTTCTCGCTAAATATGATCTTTCCAATAAAAAAGTAGGTTTTTGGTGCTGTCATGCCGGAAGTCCTGGAGGGACTTTAAGAATAATGGAAAAATGTGCACCAGATTCTGAAGTACTGGGAAAAATAAAATTTGCTGATCCATTAAAAAAAAATACAGATGAAGCGAAAACCAGAGCAATTGATTGGGTAAATGAAATTTTAATTAAGATTGGACCCTAAAAATATGGTAAAACCTGGAAAATATGGAACCTATGAACATTTCTGTTTAATAGTCTTTGCTCAAGGCAATTGGAGCGAGAGAGAAAGACAGAGTGTTCGAAAACATCTAGGAGATAAACGTAATGAAAAAATGAATTCTCCTTATCCTCTATTTACTAAGTTAGTTTACCGAGATAAGATGCCAAAATATGCGGATTGCAAATTATGCGAGCCCATTTATGACTTGCTTATGGAATTGAAGGGATCAAATGACAGTATTATATATCAAGGACATCATTATCTTATTCCAGAAGATGATATGGAGGATATTAAAGATTTAGCAGAACTAATTCTTGGCGACAACAAAGTGAAAAAATTTTATTTATTATACTTTGATTCTTTTCACGAAATTAAAAAAACCATAATCCCAACTATAACCCTAAATGATTTAAAAGAGAAAATAACTACGAAAAAATGTAAAATCGAAGTATTTAAGGAGATAATTGATGAAAAAAAGTTCCAATCTAGAATTATTTACGAAGTATCAAAATATTAAGTAATTAAAGTTTTTATTAAAATTCCTTGAATTCCATTCCGATTAATTTTTCAGTTTTTTGCCACAGTTTCTCTTGTAGTTCTTTATTATAAGTTATATCTTTTGATGGTTGGATTCTCTTCATATCAAGAAATTTACCGGTTATTCCTTCTAGTTTCGATGATGTAGCAGCATGAACTAAAGTATCCGCTCCTACAGAAACTGGAGCTCCAACCATACCCATTGCCGCGTCCAGAACTTTTGTATTTATTACGCCGGGATGGAGGCAATTTACAGTAATATTATATTTTTTTAATTTTTCTGCCAATAGATACGTAAACATTACAAGGCATGTTTTAGAACGGGCATAAGCTTTAACACCTGTATATCCGGTTTCAAATTGTAAATTATTAAAATCTAATTTATTTGATTGAACTTCAGAGACTACATTAACAATTCTACTAGAATTGGGTTTTTTTAATATGTTAATTAATCGATTAGTTAAGATATAGGGAGCTATATAGTTTACAGCGAATGTTTCCTCTAATCCATTATAAGATAATTGTCGCTGTGGTCTATAAATCCCCGCATTATTGATTAATACGTCCAATCGATCGAATTTTTTGTAAATGTCATCTACCATTGTAGATATTTGATCGATTGAAGCTAAATCGGCGTAAACCATACTCATACTATGAAGATTGGTTTTATTTTCAATTTCATTCTTTATTAACTCTGCTTTTTTCTCATTTCTTCCATGTATTATAACATGAGCACCCATTTCAAGAAGCTTGATCCCAGCTTCTTTACCTATCCCATCCGTAGAACCCGTAATTAATATTACTTTATCTTTCAACTCTAATTTTCATCTTCTAATTAGTTTTTATCACATTATAAAAAAATTAAGTATTAGAATCTGATCCTAATAGATTATTGGTTTAAAAAAGATGGTGTGTAAAGCTCTAAAGTTGTATTAGTTGATAATAATTATTTAATACAATTCTTTAACAAAACAATACTTTGTTCTCTCGCTTTTAATAAAGTTTTTTCTTTAATTCCTTCCATCTCTTTAGACGGCAAGATATATTCTTTTAATATTCTTTTAAAAAGTAAATATTCATCTTTTCTACTGATAAATGCATCCACTTTTACGGAGTAAATGTGTTCATCAACAGGTTGCTTTTTTCCATTGTAATTACCTTCAGTAAGATCAAATCTGTATTTTTTATATACCAAGAAGCAGTGTACCATAGGTACATAAGGAACTTTGTATTTTTCTAAGATTTCCTTAGCCCCAGTTGTAATTTCTTCTGTGAATTTATAAACACATACATATTTATAAAGAGGTATATCAAGTTCTTCCGCAAGTCCTGCTATAGTAGCATGTTTAGATGTACATGAACCTTTATTCTCCTTAAAAAAAATCATTTTGTCATCGTAATTAGAATTATACCCATATTCTATATTATGTACGTAGACACAAGCGTCTTTAAATGATTTTATGCCAATTTCTAAAAATTTCTTTGATATATCTCCTAATGGTTCAATTTCTTTATCTGGTAAATACTCATACGAATCCATGTTCATTTAGTCAAGTTATCAATGATTTTAATAATTTATTTATGTCCTAAATATAGATATATTTTTAGGAGTAAAATTATCTTTTATCAAAACTAATTATAAATTTTTCAAAAAATACTAAAAAATCTGAATCACGTAAGCTTTTATAGAAAAAAAGATAATAAACTTTTCATATTAAATGATTACATTATGAAATTTATTCTATTTCAATGAAACGATTAGGAGAATTAAGTAAAAAGTTTTAATAACACTAATCTTTTAGTGATTTATCATTGTGAATAATAAATACGAATATTAAAGAGACTATTCTTAAAAAAAAAGGTGCAGAAACTCTTGTCATCATCAATATTTAGAGCAGATTTATTTGCTAAAATCAAGATTTTAAATTATGATTTTAAACATTCAAGTGAAAAATTGTTTAGTATTTTAGGTGGTTCATCCACCTTAAGTAATGTCCATATGACTAAAGTACGAAAGGATAAAGAAACGCATGGTAAAATTACTATTGAAGAATGGTATGAGATTACAGGATCAATCGATGTTCCTGAAGGAGGTAAAGCCTTCTGGGTCCTTTCAAAAGAGAGTTCAGATAAAGAACCATATAATTTCTTTATGCGTCTTGATCGCAATATAACAGCTGAGAATTATGAGAATGCTCAAAAAAAAGTTTTGGAGTGGGCAGATACTAAACTTCTTAACCCTATTAATAAAGATTTTTCTGTTGAAGAAAAAGTAATATGCTCGCCAGTGGAATTAAGTAGTATTGTAAAAAAAATGAGGGGATCTCTGTGACATTTGAAATTATTGATACAGATATTTTAATTATTGGTGCGGGAGGAGCAGGATGCCGGGCGGCAATTGCAGCTTCCGATTCTAATTTAGAGGTTACAATAATTACAAAGGATATTTTAGGTAAGGCCCATACTGTAATGGCGGAGGGTGGAATCAACGCAGCTCTAGGAAATTTGGATCCTATCGATTCATCAGAAATACATGCTAACGACACATGTAATGCAGGAGCTTATCTTAATAATCAGTATCTGGCAGAAATTCTTTCTGTAGATTCTCCACAACGAGTATATGATTTAGAAAATTTTGGAGCCATCTTTTCTCGGACTCCAGATGGATTGATTATGCAACGACCTTTTGGTCATCAGACTTATCGGCGTACATGTTATGCAGGTGATAGGACTGGGCATGAAGTTATGCACACCTTAACTCAAGAACTGAGAAGACGTGAAATACATATCATAGATGAAGTATATGCTACTTCTCTTCTACGAGACAATAGCCATATAGCTGGAGTTACAGTAGTAGATATTCGGACTGGGAATTTTAAAGTATTTCGAGCTCCATCGATTGTCATGGCAGCTGGTGGGGCAGGTCGAATTTATCATATCACTACAAATGCGCAAGCTGACGTTGGGAGTGGTTATGCAATGGCGTATAAATGTGGCATAGAATTAATTGATATGGAACAAATACAATTCCATCCGACAGGTACTGCAATACCTCCTGCTGCAAGAGGTAGATTGGTGACAGAGGGAGTTCGAGGTGAAGGAGGAATTCTTTTGAATAAATTCGGAGAACGATTTATGAAAAATTATAATCCGCGCCTTATGGAATTAGCCGGTCGAGATGAAGTTGCCAGAGCTGTTGCAACCGAAATACGTGAGGGTCGAGGAACAGAAAATGATGCAGTATACTTAGATATCTCATATTTACCGTCTAAGATTATTGAAGATAGACTTCCCACCATGTTGGAAGATTTTCTGGATATTGGTATTGACATTAGAAAAGAACCAATGGAAGTAACTCCAACCACTCATCATGTTATGGGGGGATTAAAAATAGACCAATTAACGAAAACAAATATTAAAGGGCTTTTCGCAGCAGGAGAGGTAGCTGGAGGTGTCCATGGCGGTAATCGGCTTGGAGGAAACGCACTTGCAGCAGGTCAAGTATTCGGAAAAATTGCTGGAAGTTCTGCCTCAGATTTTGCGGTAAAAGCATCTTTTCCAAAATTAGATAGGGATATTATAGAAAAAGAATATTCACGTATAATAGCTCCTCTAGAAAGAAAAGAAGGTGTAAGCTCTTCTACTCAAAAAAGTGATCTTCAGAAACTTATGTGGGATAAAGCTGGAATAGTTAGGAATGATAAAGGTCTAAACGAAGCACTACAATTTATTAAAAATCAGCAAGAAATAGCAAATTCTAAACTTTTTGTGAATAATAAAGCAACCAGATATAACACAGAATGGATTAGTGCTTTAGAATTGCATGATATGTTAATCGTTGCTGAAATGATTGTACGCTCAGCGATAATTCGTAGAGAATCCAGAGGCGCTCACTACCGATCTGATTACCCAACTCTCAACAATGAAGAGTATTTCGTAAATTTTGTGATAAAACAACAAAATAACCAGATGGTTTTAGAAAAAATACCTGTTATTATAACAAAATGGATTCCCCCATGGAAGGGAAATCCAAACTAAGGAGGTTAGAAAATTGACAGATAAAGAAATTGTTCAGTTTAGAATCCATCGGTATAATCCTGATTTGGATGATGAGCCTACTATCATAACTTATGATGTACCTTATATAGATCGTCAAGGAGTTTTAGATGCTTTGCACTACATATTCCAGAATCTTGATTCTTCCTTGGCTTATCGCTGGAACTGTAGAACTGGACAATGCGGATCATGTGCAATAAACATAAATGGTGTACCAGGGCTCGCTTGTCGTACGGTAGTTGATCCATCTAAACTCTATATTTTAGAACCACTTCCTAATTTTCCAATAATACGTGATCTTGTAGTTGATTTAGGGCCGGGTTTTGATCGTCTAAAAAAGTTACGACCATTTTTAGAAAGAATTTCTGCTCCTGAGAGCCCTGAAAACTTGACTCGTGAGCAAGTTTCTACTGCTATGGAATTAAGATCTTGCATTGAATGTTTTGCTTGTTATGCCGCATGTCCGGCTGTAGCATCCGCAAAACAAGAATATGCAGGACCAGTAGCAATGCGTGAATTGGCTAGTTTAGAATTAGATCCAAGAGATCAAGGTGATCGTGTTCAATTAGCTATATCCAGTGGAGTCTATGATTGTACAAGCTGTGGTATGTGTAAAGATGTCTGTATTCCCAAACATATTGATACTCGACGAAATGCGGTTGAATGTTTACGCGCATTAGCTGCTGATCGCGATTTGGGCCCCCTAGAAGGTCATATGGGTTTTATTAACCAAATAAAGAGTTCTGGTTATGCAGTAAGTGTCAATGATACACCTTTTACTGAACAAGTACCTGCGGTTATAGAGGTGGATGATCCTATAGATGATGTACTCTTTTTCCCTGGATGTCTTATAAATTTAAGACTTCAACAAATTGGACATAATGTTGTGGAAGTTTTAAAACGAAATCGAGTTCGAGTACACATTCCAAAAGATTTTGTTTGCTGTACAAGCGTAGCTTTTAGAACAGGAGCACGTGAAATTGCATATGAAATGGTATTAAAAAATGTAAACTATTTTAAAGAACTGGGAGTGAAAAAAGTAGTTAGTCTTTGCCCGGGATGCATGTCTACAATAAAACAAGATTGGCCAGTCGTATTACATGAATCAGGTGAACCCCCTTATGAGTTTGAACCATTTGATATTAATGAATATCTAGTAAAAGAAATAGGTATGGACAAATTTAATAAAAATGATTTAAAGCCTCTCCCAATAAAGGTTACCTATCATGATCCCTGCCACTTAAATCGTCATCAAGAAATTAGTGAAGAACCTCGTAAATTATTAAGGATAATCCCCAGTATAGAATTTATCGATGTTGAGGGAAGTGATCGCTGCTGTGGAGCAGGCGGAGGTGTTCGAGCAGGATGTCGAGAACTCTCCCAAAATATTGCAGATATTAAAATAAATATCCTAAATGAGCCTAATCCCGATGTCATTGCAACTTCTTGCTCTTTTTGTTTTCTTCAACTATCAGATGCCGTCAAAGATGCTGGATTGAATAAAAAAGTTATGAATGTTATTGATTTACTGGCAACCTCCTATAGGGGGGAGAGTTTGAAATAAAAAATTGAAAAACATCATTTAAATTATTGTAGTTTCATTTTATGCTTACATTAAAAGTTCTTCTTTTTGTAGCCTTTTCTATTTACATAGATATAGATAAAGCCTAATAAGAGATTTATAATCACAAAAATTATAATGTTTATAATTAATCGTAAAATGGAGATTGAATTTAAATCGAAAAAGGGATAAGGATAAAACCCCGTAAAATAACCTCTGATTAATGTGTAAATTGAATAGAAAAGAGGATAAATAAGCCAGTAGATTATATATTTCCATTCATATTCGAATTCCATTTCAGTAAATAGCCAATCGATGATAAAAGCAATGGGGAGAAAATAATGACTAACATAATTAGTATACAAGGCAAGTCCTGTAGGATGATAATACGGTGCTATTACTGTAGCAAATACTATAAGAGTAAGAGTTATATATAATGTGATTGCTCCACGTACAGGAGCGGCAAGAAATTTAGGTCTACTATCTCTATTTTTGTAAAATAATGCTAATGTGAGCCATAAGACCACCATCAAATTTGATTGGAAAGTATAATAACTCATGGAATTGGAAAATGATACAATTACATTTCCGCCCCCAGTTATGATTAATAAGAATCTAACAAAAATGAAACTCCATCCAACAACACAAAGAATAAATCGATATATTGTAATTGTTGTGCTTTTTAAATTAGAATTTTTAGTGCTCATTTTTTATATCTTCATAATTTTGTTTTAAAATATGAATTATTTAAGAAAAAGTTTCTTTGAGCAATTTATCAAGACGGAAAATGTCAAAATTTATTATGATGGCATGACTAACTTAATAGTTCTACTCGAACAAAAAATTCTTTTTTAAATTAGGTTATAAAATTGGCAAAAGGCGTTGTAAAATTTTTTAATACACGTAAGGGTTATGGTTTCATCACCCCAGAGGAAGGAACGGGTGATGTATTTGTCCATATGTCTGCTATTATTGCAGAAAGTGATGACCAGAAGATATTAAATCAGTATGATGAAGTTACTTACGAGATAACTGAAGGACAGAAAGGACCGCAAGCAAGTGAAGTTGTCGTGACGAAAAAAGCACCTCCACAACCTCGCACAAATTACCAATCTAGAGGTGGTGGCGGAGGCGGAGGCGGAGGCGGTGGTGGTGGTAATAGAAAAAATTATTCCGGAGGTTATGGTGGAGGCGGGGGCAGAGGCGGTGGAAAGAAACATGGCGGAAAGAGACGTGGTGGAAGGAAAGGTCGTGGGGGATATAAAGGCCCTAAAAAAGACGTAGAATTTGAAAGAAGTACTAAGTTCTAATACTGATTATTCGCTCAATAATCAAGATGTACCTTTAAATCCATTTAAAGTTGAAATCTGTTATAAAAAAAATTCATATTAGATTTATTTTAAAAATTTTTTAATTCTAATTCATTATTAATTCTATTAATTTCTTCTTTTATATCATTCCAAGGATTAAACTCAATCAATTTGATAGTCAAATCTTTCTGTTGTATTAGTAGAAATCTAGATAAATTTTTTATATCTTTTACCTAAGAATAAATTATGAATTTTGAAAATTTAATATATGAAGAGAGGGAAAAAACAACAGCGTTTATAACACTTAATCGTCCTGAGGTTAAAAATGCGTTAAGCATGAAACTCTCTGATGAGTTAGTTTCAGCAATAGAAATTATTAGAAAATCTAGAAAGCTCAAATTCTTAGTTATTAAAGGAGCGGGGAATAATTTTTGTGTTGGTGACGATATTACTGAAATGCCGAGGTGGGGGGATGCAAACGACATAACTCGGCGTGCTAGGTATTATCAAAACATGGCTAATCAATTAGAAGAGTTAGATAAAATTACAATTGCAGCTGTAGATGGATATGCGGTCGGTGGAGGATTAGAAATAACCATGGCGGTTGATTTCGTTATAGCTACAGAGCGCTCAAAATGGGGTATGCCCGAAGTAGACGTGGGAATAACACCTGGATGGGGGGGTACTACGCGATTAGCTCGACTCATTGGTCGAAGGAGAGCGAAAGAAATAAATCTTCTTGGTGCGCTTCATTCCGGTAAAAAAGCCGTTGAATGGAATTTGTGGAATAGACTAGTTCCTAATAACGAACTTGATAATGAAGTGGAAAAGCTATTGGAAGTACTTAAATCAAAAAATCAGCAAGGTATGCGTCAGTTAAAATTTATAATTAACCGCGGAGTTGAATGTGATTTATACACTGCTCAAGGTTTTGAAATTATGTCAGCTGGCTTAACTGGAGCAGTAAATGGAATGTGGAAAATTAGAGACGCTGATCAAGGAAAAGGAGTTATTGGATTTTCTCGTAAAGATGGATTATGGCAAACAAGAAGGCGATTAGCAAAAGATTTTTGGGTGGACTAAAAAAAAAGTTTGAATTGAAATTATAGAAACTCATTGCAGAGGCTCATAGCTAAAATGAAAAAGGCAATTTAGAAGGAAAAGTAGTTATAACTATCAAAAATTAAAATAATAAACACAATTCAACTTCTTGTTTACAAACTCTTCTCATTTCCGAATACTTATGAAAGAATTTAAAATAAATGAATATATTACATTACGTCTGGAAAAGGACAAAACAAATGTCTATATCAATGGTGAGAAAATAATTCAGTGCAAATATCTACTATTACAAGACCCTGATGATAAATCTCTCGCAAATGAGGAGGATTTTTTATCAATTGACCGATTATCTGAAAAATTGGACAAAACATTAGAATTAAATGATTCTATAGATACTCAAAATTACCGAATCGACTCTGAGGTTGAATTTTGGGCTCATTGTTCAAATATTCAAGCTTGGGCAGAGAATAACTATGACACTCAAATGCTTCATTCAAACCTGTCTTTCCCGTTATTAAAAAAGTTAACAATTGCAGGAGATCCAGTAGCGAAAGAAGTTTTTAAGATTGAGATAGGTAAAAGGTTTAAAAGTGGAGATTTAAACGTGATGACTTTTTTGACTAAAGAAGGCTACTTAGATTACTTCGGATGGGATGAATATGACTTACTTTTTGAAGATATGGATTTTAATACAAGAAAAGAGTTACAAAAAAGAGTGAAAGAAGCAAAAAAGATACCCAAGGACACATTTATAATTGAACCAGAAGACTAGTATATTTTTATCGATGGTTAATTCATATATATATAAATAATAAATGTAAATTTTGAAATGTTCAATAAAGTTTTATAAATTTTTAAAAAAAGAAATTATTGAAGTTTTTCTTTCATTTCCATATAGAAATCAAGCGATTCAGGGTTTCTGAGTGCACCACGATTAGCGACTGACATGCCATGAATGATTTTGGTCACTGCAATTTCAACTTTTTTATTGCTAAAGGTGTAGGGTATACCATCTTCTGGTGCTTGAAAAATCAACTTAGGAACATGCCTTGGTGAGGTCTTATTTCGCAATTCTTGCTTTATTTTAGTCTTTATCTCATCTGTTAATTCAAATCCTTCGTTTAAAAGTACAAACATAATTATTCTAGTATCTCCTTCATATTTTTGTCCGATCACTAAGGAATCTGATATCTCAGGTAGTTGTTCAATGACATTGTAAATTTCTGCCGTTCCAATTCGTACACCTGAAGGCTTTAATACGGCATCTGATCTACCCCAAAATGTAATACCACCAGTATCGCTATGAATTACAATGTAATCACCGTGCCTCCATACATTCTTTCCTGTATCCTTAAAGTGATCAAAGTAAGCTGCTTTATATTTGGTCATATTATCATCGTCACCCCAAAAATAAATTGGCATTGAGGGCATAGGAGTTTCACTCACAAGTTCAGCTTGTTCGTCTTCAATAGGTTCAGCATTATCTGTATATGATTCAACTTTCATTGCTAATGCTCGACCTTGTAATTCGCCAGAATAGACAGGAAGTATGGGAATAGCCCCAGCAAAGCATCCATTAATATCTGTCCCTCCGCTAATAGAATTGAAATATAAATCTTTCTTAATTTCTCGATATACATATTCAAATCCTTCTGGAGATAATGTAGACGCCGTTTGTGAAATTTCTCTTAGCGAGGTTAAATCGAATTTCTCTGCAGGTTTAACTCCAAGACCCATAAGATGATGAATATAGGCAGCGCTTGTTCCAAATATCGAAATTTTATGTTTTTCAATTAATTCAAAAAACCGTAAAGGCCCAGGATAAAGAGGATTACCATCATATAGAAAAATGGTGCACCCTACTGCAAGTCCGCTAATAAGCCAATTCCACATCATCCAAGAGGGGGCTGTAATATAGTTCAGTACATCACTTCTTTTACAATCATGGGACAGAATAAGCTCCTTTAAATGATTAATTAAAACACCACCAGCACTTTGTACCATGCATTTAGGTTTTCCAGTCGTACCTGAGGAGAACATAATATAAATAGGATGATCAAACGGTAGTTGTTCAAATTCAATGTCTGGATCCTCTTCTTTGGAGATAAAATCTTCCCAGTTCACCGCTTTAGAGATACTACTAACATCTGCTTTACCATCTGAAATGTAAGAAACCACAATTACTTTTTCTATAGAAGGGATTGCATTCACTACCTCTTTAATATTATCACTAATATCAAAGACTTTATCACGGTAAAAATAACCATCAACAGTAAAAAGCACTTTTGGTTCAATTTGACTAAATCTATCAATCACCGCACTTGATTGTAATTCCGCTCCACAAGATGCCCATGTTGCCCCTATTGTAGCTCCTGCGAGCATTGCAATAGGAGTTTCTATTAAATTAGGAATATAAGATACAACTCTATCACCCACTTTTACTCCCATTCCTTTAAGAGATTTTGCTAAACGAGCGACTATTTTATTCAATTCAGAATATGTCATTTGCTTTGTTATTTTAGTTTCACCTTGAAAGATAAAGGCTAATTGGTCGTCTTTAAACTTCAATAAGTTTTCAGCAAAATTTAACATCGAGCCAGGAAACCATTTAGTACCCGGAAATACTCTCAAGTCTTCGACTACTTTCTCATATTTTTTAGAAGCAATAATGCCTGAAAAATCCCACATTGCAGCCCAAAAATCAGGAATCTTTTCAATGGACCATTTATAAAGTTGTTTGCCATCTTTTATGTTTTGATCATATTCATTGTTGACAAATTCAATAAATTTTGAAACCTCTGCATTCTTTTTCCATTCCTCAGAAGGCTCCCAAAGCTTTTTTCTTATATCACTCATCGTAGATTTCACATTATATAGAATTAATTAAAATATATTTTTTTTTAAAAATTGAATATTTCTAAATACGAGTCTTTTTTTATTAAATTTTATCAATTTGGAAAACTTATCTTAGATTTCCTTAAAATAAGGTTTTTGAAAGAAGAGAGAAAATAGAGCGATCTCATCTTAAAAACAAGATTATTACTATTATTGTTACCGTGAAAGCTCCAAGCATTTTTAATATGCTTTTTGGTATAGATTCCTCAGAAATAACTCCTAAAAATACACCTAAAAGAAAAATGCATACAAATATTATAATATATGATATAATAAAACTATCAATTCCTGCTTCTCTTGTGAAAAAGAATGGTAAAATTGCTACGAGCCCCCCTAAAAAAGGGCTAACTCCATTTACTATGGATACTGTGATGACAGAAAAATTCTCTGCTCTATCATATAATGTTTTTGTTTTTTTTTTCTCTTTTTTGCTTTCAGTATGATACTTTCTCATATC
>SDBS01000909.1_pt1 | contig 29723 bp, 35 predicted proteins | sample 2277091 | NCBI WGS metagenome assembly SDBS01 (sample SAMN10404972, study PRJNA504765) | marine sediment metagenome | isolation source: marine sediment core GS10_PC15, 163 cmbsf | place: Arctic Ocean: Southern Knipovich Ridge | collected 2010 | reverse complement strand
TATTATCAAACATATTTATTACTTCATCAATCATCTCTTTAAGCTCTTTTTGAGCTTCTTGTGAGAAAGCAATTTTTTTATCTATTTTGGTTTTTCCTAATTCAGCAATATTATTTCCATGGTCGGCTATTCTTTCAATATCAGAAATTGAATGTAAAAGTGAAGCTAGTTTTTGAGATTCTTTTTTAGTTAAAGATTTTTCAGAAAGTTTAATTAGATAATATCTAATCTTTCTATATAAATCATCTATTGCTTCTTCTTGTCTGATTACTGATTGAAAAAAAGAAATATCATTTGATATTAAGACTTTATAGCTATTTGATAATAATTTTGAAGCCATACAAGCCATTCTATGAGTTTCTTTAGTTGCCTGAGATAATGCCAAAGATGGAAGGTTTAAAACTCGATTATCTAAATATTTTGTTCCCCTATCTATTTTTATCTCTTTGCCTGGAATTATTTTTTCTACTATTTTAACTAAGAATGGTATTAGAGGTAACAATACTAAAGTAGTTGTTATATTAAAAACTGTATGAGCATTAGCTATTTGTCTTGCTAAACTAGTTGAGGTTTTTGACATAATTTGGGTAAAATATGGTAGTAAAAGGAAAAAGATTAATACTCCTATAATATTAAATAAAAGATGAATGATTGCTGCTCGTTTAGCTGATAAATAGGAACCAATTGATGCTATCATTGTTGTTATACAAGTGCCAATATTAGCTCCTAATATTATAGAGATAGATGCATCTAGATTTATAACACCTGCCATTCCCATAGCAATTACTAAACCAGTTGTAGCACTACTACTTTGAATGATTCCGGTAAATAAAGCTCCAGCCAATATTCCTAGAATTGGTATTTGACTAAAATTGGTTAAAAGATTAATAAAAAATGGTGCATCTTTTAAAGGTTTCATTCCTTCTGTCATGAAATTCATTCCTATAAATAAAATACCTAATCCTAGAAGCATTTCTCCAATATATTTATTAATTCTTTTTTTACTTAAAAATGATAGAAGAAAACCTATAAACAGAATAAGTAAAGCATAATTATTGATTTTAAAGGCTACAAGTTGAGCAGTAATGGTTGTTCCAATATTAGCACCCATTAACACTCCTAAAGATTGTTGGAGGTTAATTAAACCTGCATTTAAAAATCCTAAAAGTATTACTGTTGTTGCACTACTACTTTGTATAATAGCAGTAATAATTGCACCTATTGAAGCCCCTATAAGAGAATTGTTAGTTACTTTTCCCAGTATTTTTCTAATTTTATCACTAGCAATTTTTTGAAGCCCTTTACCCATTAGAATCATACCATACAGGAAAAGGACTAATCCCCCACATACTTCAAAAATTATTTCTTTTACTGGCATACCCACTCCTACTATATATTTGAATTGATTAAAATAATTCCTATATAATTTTACTATATTTATTTATTTTCGGTCAATACCTCGACTTCAATCGGGAGTGAAGAACGAAAAGAGGGTTTCAAAGGAGGATATTCTTTTGGTCAGAGCTGGGATTTAAAGACCCCAATGTGAAACCGTAAGGTGGCGCCAGCGAAGCTGGCGTATATTATTTGCAAAGTAAAAGACTGACGGATCCTAGCCTTACAGTCTTATTTTTTATTAAATATTTTTACATCTAAAAAATTACAAAACTAAAATCAATTTAGATGATATTTACCTATTTTATTTATTCAGCTTTTATATAAACAACATCATGTTCTCGTGCGTGTTTTTTAACTTTTAGACCGATTGCATCACCTTTTTTGGCTTTTTCAACTTTTTCATGTTCAATCTGAATTGAATCTACTTTTTGGTCAAAATCAGAGGTAGCTCCTTTAATATGGACTTTTTCACCTACTTTTAAAACACCGGAAAGTTCAACAATTGCAACTCCTATTTTATTAAAATAGTGGGTTACTTTACCAATTTTTTTTTCTTTCTTCTCTTTTTTTTCTTTTTTTTCTTCAGCCATATTTCCTCCCGAGTCCCGATGTACATCGGGATGAAGGTCCCGACGGAACGTTAGTGGACGTCGGGGCATTTAATTTTTAATATTTAATTTATTTTTTATCTTCTTCTTCTAATATTTCCTTTATTCTTTTTAATATTTGAGGAATAGTAACTTCGGATTTAACAAAAAATTCTGCAATATCATAACTTTCACATTTTTGCTTGGTTTCACTATCACTTAAAACAGTAAGAATTACAATAGGAATTTTTTCTGTTTTAGGTGTTTTCTTTAAAATATCCAATACACTAAATCCATCAATTTCTGGAAGCATTATATCTAAAAGAATAATATCAGGTTGATTATCTATTGCTTTAGATAAAGCCTCTTGTCCATTATCAGCTGTATAAACAATATGTCCTTCATTTTTTAAATTTAACTCATAGAGTTCTTGTAAAGGTTTGTCATCTTCAATTAACAATATTTTTTTAGTTGTCATTTTATCCTCCGATAATAATAAATAATGATTACTGATTAAATTTTACCATTAAAATTTTAAATAATCAATTATTTAAAATAAATATTTTTTTATTCTAATTTTACAGCTGTACCATATACTAAAATTTCTGCAGCTGATGACATCACTTGGGAAGTCGTAAATCTTACATTGATTATGGCATCAGCTCCTAGTTTTTCAGCTTCTTCTTTCATCCTATCTGTTGCTTCTTCTCTGGCTTCAGAAAGCATTTCTGTATATTCTTTCAATTCACCACCAACTATTTGCCGTAAACCAGCCAAAATATCCTTTCCAAACCATTTTGCTCTTATAGTGTTTCCTCTAACTAAACCCAAATTTTTGATGATTTTTTTATTTGGTATGAAATCTGTGTTTACAGTAATCATTTTTTCGTCTCCTTAATTCTTTCAATAGTTAAAGCTATTAACATAATAATAATACCACAAAATAAAGCTCCAATGGAAATTTTTATAATAGTTGGCATTTCTGCAGTTATATTAAAGAATATATAAATAAGCCAAGCAATATAACTATTCCGATTGAAAAAATTATTAAACCAAAAATTTGTAATTTGTTCATTTTATTATATCTCATTTAACTTTTTTAAAAAAACCAATCATAATTTTTCTTTTTATAATATTATTTATACTAACGACAACCACCAGAAAAAATAGATTCTGTTGCCCATGTATCTACAGGATTTAAATTATAATATTTTTCTGATAATTTTCTTTCAACTAAAAAACTAGCTATCACTAACCAAATAACAGACAAGATAATTAGTATTACCATTATTTTTGAAAATTTTGTAAATGGTTTTGATTTTTCTTTTTTTCTTTTTACTATTAATACAATAAGAAATATAGTTCCGATTCCAATTATTAAATAAGAAAGCTGTATTGATATGCTAAACCATAAAGGTGGAACATAAATACATTTTAAATATTTATTTTTCTTCATTTTCTTTCCCTTTTCAATAATTTTACATTTTTCACTTTTATATTTTAATTTTTATATTACCAGCCACCGCCCCCTCCTCCACCAAAACCACTGCCGGAAAATCCACCGCCTCCCATTCCGCTTCCTCCTGAAGGAGCTGATCTGAAAGTACTTCCCATTCCTTTTGACATACTATTCATTGAATTTGTAAAAGAGGTAGTAGAAAATCTGCCTGGATATGCTCCTACATACCAATCAGGAGCTTCTTTGTAAATATCTTTAAATTTTTTTGCCCATATTCCAGCAATTCCAAAAATCATAGCATAGGGCAAGAGTTTTTCAAATATTTTTTCTTTTTCGGCAAATTCCATTCTATATCTTTCAGCAGTATAAATATATTCTTTCAAACCTTGCGCATGTTCATATGCTAGGGTTCCTTCTTTTGTTCTTTTGGGCATAAAGAAAGAGAAAACAATTATAATAGCAGAGGAAGTCCATATTGACATAATTACAGCTGTTGAAGAAAATGCAATAAATAGAAAAGTTCCTATTATTCCAAAACCTATTTCTATTCCTAAATAAATTTGCCTTACTTTATCAGGGTTAACTTTAAAATAACCATGCATTACAACTTCTTGATAAAGATATTTTTTAACTTTAGGCAGATGAGTGTAGAATTTTTCTTTTAGATCGGAAAGTAAAACCTCTTTTTTAGAATATCCAAAAATGCCTTCCAGAATTTCTTCTTCATGCCTTTTTATAGATTTGTCGTCTTGATAATTTTTCTTTTTGATAAATTTGTAATCCTTTCCTTTAAATATTATTTTTTTTGTTTCGATTTCTTCAATTTTTAAAAATCCTCTTGTTGCCAAGTCAATTACTGTAGCGGAAATATCTTTCATATCGACTTTTTGATCAATTAAAATACCCAACTCTCCTGGAGTGATATTATCAGGAGGTTTATATTGGGCAATAATGGTTTTTCTTCCTTCAGGCTCTCTTCCTCTTGTCCACCAAAGATAAAAATAGAACAAAAAATACTATAAACGGTATAGCTACAGCCCAGTTGTCTCCTATAAACCACAAAATTTGTTGGGATGTAGAAGGTTTTTGAACAATTTCTTTTGGAAAGCCGGCGACAATTGTCAGATATTCTGTTGATTGATAGTCTATCTGTCCATCTTTTATCTCATATGTCAAATCCTGACTTTTTGATAAATATTCCCTTGAATATCCATCAGCTTGTAATTGATCTTTGGAAATTTCTTCAGGAAAATATACAGTTGCTGAAGAATTTTCAATGGGCATATCCCATTCAGTACCTGTTACATTCCAATAAAGTTCATCATAATCTGAAAAATAATTTATAGCTCTGTCTACTTTGTAAGTAATTAAATAATTATTAATTCCAGAAATTGTTACATCTGGGTCACCTATTTTAATCTCGACATTCTTTTCTGCTTGTCTTGTTGTATATTCCCAATCTTTCCCATTTTCATCTGTTACAGAAATTAATTCGAATTTTAAACCTAAATTATTTCCATACCCATCTTTATATTTAATGGGTATCTTACGAATTATCCCGTGTTTACCGGAAGAAACATCAACTTTTATTTTTTCTTCAACTTCAATTGTAGCATCTTGATTTATGGTAATGTCAGAATGAAAATTTTAATTACAAAATTTTCCTGTGCAAAAACAAAATAACCAATAGCAAGTATATATAATAATGTAGTTATTAAAACTAAACCAATTTTCTTTTTCATAAAATGTCTTTCAATTCCAAACTTATTTTTAAGTTAATCTATTGATTAACTTATACTCCAAAATTATTGATATTCAAAGTTATTTTAATTGACTTTTTATTAAAAAAATGTTTAGAATTAGGTAATATATTCAACGATTAATGTTAGTAAAAGGTTTTTTTATGAATCTTAAAAAAGTGCTTCTTATTACATCAATTGCTCTTTCAGTTATTTTAACCATAACTGTTGCTCTAGTTTATTTTTTATTTTCAAAATCAAAACCACAACCAAAAACTGCTTTGTCGAAATTTTCCTCTTGTGAAGATTTTATTGATTCTTTCAGGAATGGAAAAGATTTGTTATATTCTGGAAGAGGTGGTGAACTAGATTCTCCGTTTATTTCAATGCTTGCTCCTGGTTCAAAAGATATGGCAGAAGAAGCAGCCCCTGATTATTCTGAAACCAATGTTCAGGTTGAGGGTGTTGATGAAGCTGATATAGTAAAAAATGATGGCGAATATATTTATACCGTTTCAGAAAATAAAATAATTATATGTCGAGCTTATCCACCTTCTGAAAGCAAAATTCTATCCAAAATTAATTTTGAAGAAGATGACAATTATAATGTGGATGAATTATTTATTGACACAAATAGATTAATAGCTATCGGTAATACATATTCAGAAGAAAATGATGATTATTTATATTTAACATCGGTAAAAATTTGGGATACAACTGATAAATCAAATCCAAAAATTGCAAGAGAAATAGAATATGAAGGAACATATTCCACTTCCAGAAAAATAGAAGATTATGTTTATCTAGTTTTAAATAGTTATCCAGATTATGTATTATATGAAAAATATGATATCGAAGCTTCTGATATTGTTCCTAAATACAGAGACACTAAAGGTGAAAAAAATATTGGAGATTTACAGTCTGTTTGTCAATGTACTGATATAGACTATACAAATCCAGATTCTTTCACTAATTTTCTTTCTATTTTATCAATTCCAACAGAAAATGTTAAAGATGAAATTGGAAAAAAGATAATTGCTGGTTCTAGCGAAAATGTGTATGCTTCACAGGAAAATCTTTATGTTACAAATACTGCTTATGATTATAAAGTTTATTCTTCTTGGTCTGATTATTTAGAAAGTAGTGATGAAAAGACTGATATATATAAATTTTCTTTAGATCGTCAAAATATTGACTATCAAGGTGAAGCTTCAGTTTTCGGAACTGTTTTAAATCAGTTTTCCATGGATGAATATGATAGCTATTTTCGAATCACAACAACAAAGGGTGAAATGTGGCGGGAAGATTCTAGTGCAACTAATAATGTTTATATTTTAGACAGTGATTTAAAAGAATCTGGCAAGATTGAAAACATTGCCCCTGGAGAAGAAATTTATTCTGCAAGATTTATGGGTTCAAAAGGTTATCTTGTTACATTTAAGAAAATTGATCCTTTTTTTACTTTAGATTTGTCAGATCCAAAAAATCCAAAAATTTTAGGAAAACTGAAAATTCCCGGTTATTCAGATTATTTACATCTTTATGATGAAAATCACATAATAGGAATTGGAAAAAATGCTGAAGAAGCCGAAGAAGGAAATTTTGCCTGGTATCAAGGTATAAAAATGGCTTTGTTTGATGTTTCTGATTTTGAGAATCCCAAAGAAATGTATAAAGTAGAAATTGGTGACCGAGGAACCGATTCTTATGTTTTAAGAGATCATAAAGCATTTCTTTTTGACAAAGAAAAAAATTTACTGGTTATCCCTGTTTTATTGGCGGAAATTCCAGAAGAAGAAAAAGCAGAAAGTGCTTCCAACGCATATGGAGATTATAAATATCAGGGAGCTTATGTTTATGATCTTTCATTAAAAGAAGGATTTAAACTTAAAGGTAGAATTACCCATATAGAAGGTGTTTTTGATGAAGAAAGTAGTTATTATTATAATAATAATTCTGTAATTCAAAGGAGTTTATATATCGGAGATTTTCTTTACACAATTTCTGAAGCCAAAGCAAAAATCAATAATCTTGATGATTTAGAAGAAATTAATGAGATTAAGTTTGATTAGATTTATATTTAAAAATATAGATTATCCTTTATTTTTTTAAAAATTAAGCTATAATTTAAACGAAGTGAGGAATTAAGCCATAATTTAAACGAAGTGAAAAATTTAGCTATAACATAATTAATTCATATGTTTCATATAATAATAAAAAGCCGAGTATTCATCGGCTTTTTAAAGTATGTCAGATTAACTTGTTGTTTATTTTATTCAGTAAATTTAAAGCTTTTAACTATTTTTTCATAAATATTTAAACCAGATGATTCTTCTTCATCTGCATCATTTAAATAGATATTGAATAACTTATTATTTTTTATAAAAAATAATGATTTTGTTGAATAAGCTTGTGGACTTTGTGGGGTATAAATTTCTACAGTTTGTATTCCATCTATTTCAGTGTTTGGAGCATCAGGAATATTTTCATAAATTCCACTCCAATTTGCATTAAGCCAATTAATCACATCTGTTCCTTCTGGAGGATTATAAGCTGGAGTATCATAATGATGTATTTCTAAACTTGGCCAGCCTTTGTCTTTAATGTTTCCCTGTATAACAACTCGATTAGTTTCATCAGTTGCAGGCATCACCTGACAATCTGATGGATATTTTATTTCATATTTATAGATATTGTTTATATAAGTTTGCCAACCAGCATATTCATCAACTGTTTTTTCTTCTTTTTGAACTTTTAAATCTTCAATTTCTTTTTTTAAATCTTCGATTTCATTTTTCAAGTTTTCTTTTTCTTGTATTAAATTTTCTTTATTGTCTTCTAAACTCTGTTTTTCATCATCTGCTTTTTGTTCTTGATAATAATATACTCCTCCGCCTACCAATGAAACTAATACTAAAATTCCAATAATAATTAAAATAGAAATTATTTTTTTTCTTTTTTTAGATTTATTATTTTTTAGGCTTTTCATAAATTATGCCCCAGAATTTAAATCCTAATAAAACTCCTAATGAAATGCTGGCAGTTAACAAAATTGCAGTTGCAATATGATGAATTAAATACCAACTTTCCCAACTTAATCCTAAACTATACTTTTGAAAATTGGATGTTAATAAATAAATTACTGGAATTTCTATTCCAGCATGTAGAAGAGTACTTATAAGTATTCCTAAAATAGTGAATAATATAATGTAAATAATTTTTTTAAATTTAGATTGCATTTTATTCCTTTTTTTATTAAAAATTATTAATTTGGTTTAAAACCGATTTGTTGTTCAGTTTGAGGTGCTTTTGCCACTTCAATTTTTCCAAATTGTTTTTCATAACGCTCAATATTTTCTTTAAGAGCTGAAAGGATTCTTTTTGCATGTCCAGGACTGGTAAAAATTCGTGATACTAGATTTCCTTGAGGTGGAAAAATATTCATGAAATCTATTACAAACTCTTCTTTGGTATGAGCAATCATCATATTATTGGCATAAACTCCTTTTGCAGTTTTTTCATCAGCTTTAATTGGAATTTGTTGAGGTTTTTGTTGCATTTTTAACTCCCGAGGCCTCTGTTATCCATTCGTTGCAGAGACCGAGGCCCTGTCGGCCCGCTTCGCTGAATCGAGGCGAGAACGTTAGTGGATGACAGGGCTATTTAATTATTTTATTAGTGAATGACGGGGCCTTTTATATAATTTATAATTTAACTTTTAAATTGAATTATTTTCTTTATCTTCCCAATATTTTTCTCCTTCTTCTTCCATTTTGTCTAGTCTGGTGTAATAATCTGGAAATTCATTCAAGTGTGCTAGAGCAATTTTTCCGGTTATAAGTGGATCATCATCTGTAACATTTGTATAGGGATCTATAAGACCATGTTCTAATTCAACATCCATTCCTCTTCTGAATTGTTCAAGATCAAAATTTCTCCAATCAATATTTAATTTTTCACCAATCTTTTTAGCTTCTTCAGCTGTGAATGATTTTTTTGCTTCCATTTTTCCCTCCCGAGACCCCTGGATAAATATTCTTTACAGGGGTTGAAGGTTCCGACGGAACGTTAGTGGACGTCGGAACATTTATTATTTATTCTATTTTTTTAAACATTGATTTTGGAGCTCCACAGACAGGACACACTTCAGGTGCTTCGTTTAAATTAACATGACCACATCCCTGACATATCCAATAGTCAACTTTTTCATTTTTTCCTAAATTTTCTAAAACTTTTTTATAAAGGTCAGCATGTTCTTTTTCTACTGTATTGGCAAACTCAAAACCTTTTTTAGCATTTTCTTCACCTTCTTCTTCGGCTTCTTGTATCATTTTAGGATACATTTTTTCAAATTCGTAAGTTTCTCCTTTTATAGCTTGTTTTAGATTTTCTTCAGTACTTTTTATATCTCCCATTTTTTTCAAATGAGAAAGAGCATGAATAGTTTCTGATTCAGCTGCTGCTTTGAAGAGTTTTACTGCTTCTTTAAATCCTTCTTTATCTGCTTTTTTGGCAAAAGCAAGATATTTTCGGTTTGCCTGTGATTCTCCAGCAAATGCATCTTTTAAATTTTGAAAAGTTTTTTCATTCATTTTTTGTTCACCCCCTTTATAGTAATTTTTATTCTTTATTCTATTATACTCCAAATCAAAATTTTTTTAAATTTTATATTATCAGCTTGTCGATTTATTCTCTTATACTGATTATGAATTATTTTATTTCAAATATTTTATTTTTTGATTTTTCACCTTTTATAAGAACTATATTCGATTTGGATACAGAAAAATAATCTGCTAAAACTTTGATTACAGCTTTGTTTGCCTTTCCTTCTTTTGCTGGACTTTTTATCCAAGTTAAAAATTCATCTTGAGAAATTTTTTTTATTTTTTCTTGTTTATTGTTTGGTTTCACCTTTACAGAAATTTTCATTTTTTATTCCCATCTGAAAAGTTTAACAGCTAAGATAAAAGATATTCCAACCCAAACCAGCAAACCTAAAAGTTCAGTTCTAAGTTCCAATATACCTGTTCCATTGTTCATAATTTCTCTTATTGCATCAGCAAAATAAGTTAAAGGAAGATAATTGGTGATTTTATGCACTAGATCTGGTAATGCATCTCTGGGAAAAAATACTCCGGAAAGAAACATCATTGGCATCATTATTATATTAGAAAGAGCCATTGCAACATTTGGAGTTTTTGCAAATCCGGAAATCGCAAAACCGATACATAAGAAAATTATACCACCTAATATTATCCAGAAAAGAAGTGCAAAATAGCTGCCTATTATATGTAAATCAAAAAATATTACACCTAAAGAAATTAAAATTCCTGCTTGAATAAGTGAAATGATGAGTCGACTTGCAATTTGAGAAAATAAAAACTTTGATGGATGAATTGGTGTTGCCAGAAGTCTTCTTAAAATTCCTTTTTCTTTAAAAGTCACAATAGAAGCAGCTACGCCAATAATTCCCATTTGCATAATACTCATTGCAACTATTCCTGGAATTAAAAAGTCTATATAATTTAAATTTTTACTGGAAATTGCTTCAGATTCTAAAATGAAAAACTCTGGCGACTTGGTAATTGCTTTATTATATTTTTCTAGAATATCAGAAATGATTGTAATTCCGGTTTGAGCTCTGTCTTGTCTGCCCTCGTTGAAAAAAATGTTTATATTTTGAATTGTAGGTTCTTTTGGATTAATTTCACCAAACTTTTCCGGAAGAACTAAAACTAAATCTCTTTTTCCTTCATCCAATGCATTTTTTTCATTTTGTTCATCACCTTTATCTAATTTTAATATTTCTATTTCGCCAAGAGTATCGATCATTTGTGTACTCATTGTATTTTCAGCATTATCTATAATACCTAAATTAATTGTTCCCATCTTATTAAAGTCAAGAATTCCAAATATAACCATAATAACAATAGGCAAAAAAATACTAAACCATATTGCTGTTTTATCTCTAAAAAAAATCTTTATTGATGCTATAAGTAAATTTTTCATTTCTCTCATAAATTACTCCCTTAATGAATGTCCTGTTAAATCTAGAAAAACATCTTCTAAATTAGCTTGTTTTTCTATCTTCTTTTTCTTGAAGCCTTTTTTTATCAGATTATCAATTAAAACATCCGGATGCTCTAGTCTTGTTATTTTGCCTCTATCCATAATTGCAACTCGATCACATAAAAATTCAGCTTCTTCCATATAATGTGTAGTAATTATTATTGTCTTTCCTTTTGCTCTAATATTTTTAATTAAGTTCCATAAGTGTCTTCGTGCTTGTGGGTCTAGGCCGGTTGTTGGTTCATCTAAAAACAAAGCAACTGGATCGTTTACCAAAGCAGAAGCAATAGAAAATCTTTGTTTTTGACCGCCTGAAAGTTTATTAACATATGATTTCTTTTTTTCTGTAAGCTCAACTTCTTCTAATATTTCTTCAGCATTGATATCTCTATTATATAAACTTCCAAAAAGAACAAGTAATTCTTCTAGACTTAATCGATCAAAAAAAGAAGAAGATTGAAGTTGAACTCCTATAATTTTCTTGACTTTATAAGGATGTTTTCTCACATCATTTCCATTTATAGTAATTTTTCCTTCATCTGCTTTGCGTAATCCCTCGATGATTTCAAGTGTAGTTGTTTTACCAGCTCCGTTAGGACCCAATATACCAAAAATTTCTCCTTTATTTACAGAGAAGGAAATATTATCAACAGCTTTAAGGCCATTATATTTTTTAGATAGATTATTAACCTCAATAATTTTTTCCATTATTTACCTAATGTCTTTTTTAATTCTTTAACTTTTTTAGTCATTCTTCCAAGCATTTTTTCAACTTCTTCAGCCTTCATCATTATAAGAACTTTTTCATCTTTTGAAAAAGTGATTAATTTGTCTCCGGTTTCAAGATTCATTTCTTTACGAACATCTGCAGGAATGACAACTTGTCCCCTTTCACCTATATGAGTTGTACCGCAACACGTTTTTTTATTATTGTTTTTAATCATTTTTTTCTCTAAAGTCCCAATATACATTAGGGATACTTATTAAATGTATGAAAAGTATGATATTTCATATTCTATAATTATAATATCAATATTTTATATAAGAATCAAGCATTATTTTTAATTAAATTAAAAAACCTTTCATACATTTTATGAAAGGCTATATAAAATATTAAGCTCTAACTTTAGGAGACCCGACCTCCCCAAAGTTCTTTCTTACTGTTGGAGGTCGGGTCTCTATAGTTATAATTATTTTTATTTTATTCAAAAACTTCATAATCTTTTTCATTTTTTGAGCCAATATTGTTTTCTACAGCCGTTTTAATTTGAGGCATTTCCCAAGCATTAATTCTGTTAAGTGAATTTCTACGAAAACTCTGAATTATTTTAATTGCTTCAACATCACAAGCTATTCTGTCATCAGAAGCTAAAATCATATTTGGTTCTTTAATTTCACCTTCTGAAGGTCCTTTATTGATAAAACATTTTCGGGCATCCATAATAATCAAATTTGGCGTAATAATTTTATTTAATTCCGCAATCTTTTCCTGGATATTTTTCATATGCAGTAAAATGCGCTGATATGGTTTCATAAAACCGACTGATAATTTTAAACTTCCTGTAAATTGAGCTTGAAAATGAGTTTTAAGGCAAGGAAGCAGTATTAATTTATCTGGTTTGTCTATGATATCCGGAACATCAACATTTTTTAGGTATTGTCCATCGGGTATTTTTTTTCTTATCCACTTACCTTCTTCAAAAATATATATTCTTGGTGGAGGGTTTAATTTAAGCAAATTAAAAACACCAAGTTTATCCATTATTTTTCTGGTGTTTTGTGTCATAGTAGATGATTCTCCAATCATTACCAATTTTGCACCACAGTCATAAACTAATTCTATTACTTTTTCTAAAAAATTTAGATCTGTAGACGCCGGATATGGATCAGCTGTATTAAAATTTGGTTTTATAAAAACTACATCACCAGTTTTAATAAATCGACTAAGTCCTCCAATTAAATCTGTTGCTTTTATTATTGATTTTTTTAAATCTTTTTCAATTTTTACTTTACTGACTTTATACATTTTATTATTCTTTTCTTTCCACTATAATTTTACATTTTGTAAGAAGTGCTGCCAGAGCTCCTACGGCTGCCAAAACAGGAGCGACAACAGCTCCCACTGCTGCCCATGTTAAGGGAATTTCTAAAAGTGTTTCATCTTTTTCATTTTTAATAATAATTTTTCTGGCATTTCCCTCTTTGATAATTTGTTTTACTTTTTCTACAACTTCTTCTCCATCAACAACAAATTCTTCTTTTTTAGTTTTTTTAGACATATTTTTTCCCTATTTCCGGTTACTTTGTAATCGAAACGGGCCGTTCCAATCGCCGTAGGCGATTGGAAATAGGCCTTTTTGATTATTTTTTAGAATTTTTTCTGCATTTTTTGGATTTATTATTATTCATTTTGGATCCTGCTAAAGAATTATATATTTTTAGATGATCTCTTAGAAGTCTTGGCGTAAGAAATTTTTTTCGAACATATTTTTTGGCATTTAAAGCAAACTTTTCACACTCTTTTTTATTTTCTAAAAGATAAACAATTTTTTCAGCACATTTTTCTATACTGTTTACCAAATAGCCTGTTTTTCCATCTGTAATTTGTATTTTAATTCCTCCTACATTACCACCGATGACTGGTGTTTCTTTCCACATTGCTTCTGAAACAGTCAAGCCAAATCCTTCTTTAGTTGATTTTTGTAAAATTATATCAGAAGCTTTCTGGAAAACATTTGTTTCTATATTTCCAAAATTTGTTAAGTTTGAAAATATACGAATATTTTTATCTTTTGCTGCAAATTTTTCTAATTTTTTATACATTTTCCATCCTTCTGGATCATCATTGGCTAGTGAACCGGCCAATACCAACTGAAGATCTGGAAATTTCTTTTTTGCAATTTTGTAAGCTTTAATAACACCAACAGGATCTTTCCAAATATCAAATCTGGAAATTTGTGTGATAAGTGGTTTTTCAGGTTTTATATCAAAAGATTCAAGAATTTTTTTTGTCATACGATCTGAAATATTTTTATTTTTTAGGCTTATCGGATCAATGGCAGGAGGAACAAAATATTTTCTTTTTATCGGCAGATTTTTAGGGGCAAATTCTTTTAAAGTGAATATTGCAGCTTTATATTCACATAAAAAAGGTTTGAAAAAATTCCATATTTTTTTATTGGGAGAGGAAGTATCTATATGAGAACGCCATATAAATTTAGTATTGTCTTCGGGTAAATAATAAGGAATTGCTGCAGGCTGGGGATCATGAATTACAATAATATCCCAATCACCTTCTATAAGATGAGCATTATATGCATTAAACCTCTTATAAGTTCTTTCAATTTTTTTATTTATATCAGAATCTTTTCCTTGAAGAGCATTGTGAAAAGATTTTGTTATATCAAACAGTCTATCATCGGCAACAATTGTTTGCCATTCTGCTTTAATTCCCATTCCTTGCATTAAAGGAATTAAGCTATATAAAATTTCAGCCACTCCCCCACCAAAACTAGTAGCATTGATATGTAAAACTCTAAGTCCTTTTATTTTTTTAGCCAGCACTTTTATTTCATCGTAATGTTTTTTTTCAATAATATTTTTGTAATCTTTCAGTTTTCTAGGTCTTAAAGATACTTTTTGAAGCATAATATTTCCAATAAGATTTTAATTAAATATGATATTGTTTAATTTGATTTTAAAATCTTTTTTCCTTTTTGTAAATAATCTTTTTCTATTATTTTTTATAAATCTAAAATATAACCGTTTTTTTTGAGCCATTTTTGTGGAATTTTATAATCTGGCATTAGTAATTCAACTTTGGACCAAAACTTTTTTGAATGATTTCTTTCTTTAAGATGTGTTACTTCATGAATTGTTACATAGTCGATAACTTTTTCTGGTGCCATAACAAGCCGCCAACTAAAATTTAAATTTCCTCGGTTTGAACATGAACCCCAACGTTTTTGAGCATTTGTTATATTGATTTTTTTATATTTAAAACCAGATTGCAAAGAATAATAATTCACTTTGTTATAAATTATCTCATAAGCCTTTCCTTTATACCAATTTTTAAAAATTTCTTTTGCTTTGTTTAAATATTTATAAGATAATTGAAAATTTTGATCAAAAATTAAAGGTTTGGATATATTATCTACAATAAATAACTTATATTTTTTTCCCAAAAATAAAAATTTTTCTCCATTAAGATATTTTTTGGGTAATGTAGTATTAAATTTTTTTCTGGCTATTTCTTGTTTTTTTTCAATCCAATTCTGTTTTTTAGAAACTATTTTTTGAATCATATTCAAAGAAGCACGTTCTGGAGCACGCACAATCAAACTAGCATCATGTGCTATCTCTAATGCTAAAGTTTTTCTTTTTGATCGAATAATTTTATCAATTTTCATTTTTACCTTTTTAATTTTAATATTTTTTGCCTTACATTTTTTCTCCTTATAAATTATTTTACCTCTTCGATAAACTCAGAGCAAGTCCTTCGATTCACTTCGTTCACTCAGGGCAGGCCTTTCGATAGTTCGACTATGCTCACTGCGGGTAGAACTCAGGACAAGTATAACATTACATAATCATTGACAATCTTAATGAAGTGTGATAATATATATCCTTAAATGAAATAGTTTTAAAGCACCTTTTAATAAAAATTATATTTTCTGAAAAAGAATAAGAATCCAAAGGGAGGTGAATTGAGGTGAAAGAGATAATAATAGTACTGGTAGTTTGTGCATCATTGTTAGGTGGTATTTTAATTGGCTATAATTATCATCATAGCAAGGTGTCGCTTGATCTTAAAGATCTTAAATACTGTCGTGATAATTATCTGCGTGAGCAAGGTTGTTCGCCAATGTTTGGAGTTGATTGGTATGAACTTTTTTCCTTTGATGGTGGCAAGCATTGGGTTGCAGTTAATGAAGATGGATCAATTTTAGGCGATGCTGAGAAAGTTCATCCGGGACTTTTAGAACATCTGGCAGAAATGGATGCATTATTCGATTATGTCAGAAAAAATGGTCCTATTGATCCCACAGTTTCTTCTGAAAAAGAAATACTCGAAAACGCTGGATTTGAAGTAAAAGTAAATAAGTGAGATTTAAGAAAACTTGTTGTATAAGGACATCACAAAACAATAAATGTAAGTGATGTCCTTTTTTCTTTTGATAAATAAAAAAAGGAGGGCATCTGATTAAAACAATCTGTAAAATTATACAGATTATCAGATAACCCTCTTTTAGATTAGAATGAAAGCTGATTTTATAGTTCTATATCTTTAAAAATTTGAATATTTTTTTGACAAAAAAATCGGGATTTTCGATTACCGCCATATGGCCATAACCTTCCAAAATTGACAACTTGCTATTTTTGGTCATTGACTTTAGTTTATCTGCTGATTTTATTGGAGCTGATTTATCATTAGAAGCCCATATGATTAACATAGGTATCTTAGACTTTGGTAATTCTTGTTTCCAATCTTTACGAGGCAGTACTGCCTCTGTTGATATTTTTGAAAAATTACTGCGTATGATTTCATTATTCATCATATTAGCAAAATATAATTTAAAATTCTCAAATTCTGTACTTTGTAAATCAATAAAATCATATGAAGCAAACCTTGCATGACTTTTAGGATTTTTAAGAAGCTGATTAAGCAGATGAGGAGCCCAGACCCTGACAAAAGGCAGTCCGGAAAAAGGATTACTGAGACCAGCTGGACCAATAACAATAACTTTGTTAACATTTTCGGGATATTGTAAAGTATAGTTTATAACAGTACGGCCTCCAAGTGAAAAACCAACTAGGTTTATTTTTTCTAAATTAAATTCTTTTCGTAAATTTTCCACGAAATCAGTATAAAGATCGTCGCTATAGTCAATCTTTCCGTCTTCTTTAAGATATCCAGGAAAAAAAGGAACAATTGTCTCAAAAAGATTATTAAGTCCATCAGTTATATTTTTAACTGTAATAGGACCTGCTACACCATGTGCAAACAAAATTGGTTCACCTTGACCTCTAATCACACATCTTTCTTTCAAATTTGAATCTTGCATATCTTCTCCTTTCACAGCATTACCTACAAATCTCTAATATTAATTATTTTAAAGATCAGATATCATAATATACCATACTTTTTTCTTTTTGTTAATAAATTTTTGAATTTTTTTCCATTATACTACTTCCCTACCATTTTCTCTATTTTTTAAAATTTCCCTTGACATTTTAAGATCAGTATAGTATAATCTAACCTCTTTTGTCCTTTTACAATTATAAATAGAGATACATTATTATATATAGAATATAAGGTTTCTGAAAAATATATTTCTGAAAGGAGGAAGATTGTTTGTATTAAGACTGAAAAAGATGGATAAACAGTAAATTTTTGAAAGGAGATAAGATAGAGATGGGTAAATCTGATCTTTTTACCGATGATGAATTAAAGCAAATTGAAGAAGAAGTATCTAAAGCTGAACAAAAAACTAGTGCTGAACTTCTTGTACTCATTGAAGATGAGTATGAGGGAGATACTCGAAAACTGGCAGAATCAGAATTTGTTCGTCTTAATGTTGGAGATACACAGAAGAAAAATGGTGTACTGATTTTAATTGTTGTTTCTCAACATAAGTTTGAGATTCTAGCAGATGAAGGAATTCTGGCAAATGTGGGAGAAAACGTCACTGACAAACCTCGAAATGTTATGCAAGATCATTTTCGACAAGGCAGATTTTTGGAAGGATTGTTGAAGGCTGTTGATCAGATCACTGATGAACTTAAGAAGTATTATCCAATAGGTCCTGATGACATTAACGAACTGCCAAATCTAGTACTTACCTAGATTGGAAGGGGTGAAGAAATTGCGAAAGTATATTATAGCTTTTTTGTTAATTTTGCTGATTTTTGGATTGGTTGGTCAAGCTTTTGCTTTAGATCTTCCAGAGCCAGTTGGTTATGTAAATGATTTTGCAAAGATTCTACCTTCATCAATGGAAAAAGAACTAGAGACAAAAATTAGTAACTATGAAAAGAAAACATCAGTTGAGATTGCTGTAGTTACTGTAAAATCTCTAAAAGGATTGGAAATTGAAGAATATAGCATAAAACTGGCTGAAAAATGGAAGGTTGGCAAGAAAGGAAAAGATAATGGAATTATTTTCCTTATTGCCCCAAAAGAACGAAAGATGAGAATTGAGGTTGGTTATGGTCTTGAAGGTGATATGCCTGATCTTAAAGCAAAAGATATAATAGATGATGTTGGTCCGTATTTCAAACAGGGTGACTTTCCTGAAGGAATTACTCTTGGAGTAAATAGTATTATAAAAACTCTAGGAACTGAAACTTGGGATGAACGAGAAGAAAGAATCAAGCAAGAAAGAATTGAACAGGAAAAAGCTCGTGAAGCGATGACAAGAACTGCAATAATTTTTGGTATAGTGTTTCTTGTACTTGTTTTTATAGGTTTGATTATTACTGCTGTTTACTTTCTTATAATTAGACCTATTGTTAACTTTTTTAGAGAAAGAGCAGAACTTAATGAACGAAAAGAAAGTGCATACATATCTGTGGATAATATTGAGGAAGAAATCAAGGAAATTGAGGATATGATAAAGACTAAACCAAAAGAAATTGATTTAAAGAAAGATCTTCCTCAGGAATATAAAGTTAAAATAATAAATTTGATAGTAGATGCAACAAAAAAACTTAGACATGTTAAAACAATTTTTAATCCTCTTCCTGATCTTGTTGATACTGATATTGATGCGGCTCAGAGTGATATTAAATCTTGCCAAAGTAGTCTTAGTGAAGCAGCAGAGAATATTGATCAAGTGAATAGTTTAATAATTAAGTTTGAAGAATACAAAAGAGTTGCTCCAATTGTGATTGTAGAAGTTGAAACAGAACTTGTAAATGTTGGAAAAAAATTCGAAAGTTTAAAAAAACAAGGCTATCGTTTTAACTTTGGTTTTTTAAAAGCGAAAAAAGATATAACACAAACAAAGGGTTTGCTTAAGGATTTAAATGATAAGAGTAAAGAAGGAAAAATTAACCCAAAAAATATTTATGATCAAACCGAGCAAATTTTATTAAAGTTAAGAGAAAGAACTGCTTTGATTGAAGAATCACTTAGATCTGAAAGTGATGTAAATACTAATATTCCTAAAATTCGTCAAAGAATTATAGAAATTAGCGGTAAAGAATTGCCTAATGCACTGAAAGTTCTTTCTCAATTACAGAAAGAAAATCCGCAGAATCCTGTGAAGGATCTTATGGATGTTGAGAGAGGAAATAGTTTACTCGTTAGTGCAGGAAATATTCTGCGTGATGCTGAAAAAGAAAATTCCATGGAAATACAACGGTTTACTGAAGCAGCGAGCAAAATAAGGAAAGTTAAAAATTTGGTCGAACATGTTGAAAGTGTAATCAGTGGTGTTTATAATCGCCAAGCAGAAATTGATCAGGCTAAACAAGAAGCTCCACAATTGGTAAATCAGCTGAAAAAAGTTTTTAAAAAAGCTGAGCGTGAATGTAATGATAGCGATGTTGGAAGCAGTGCAAAATCGAAACTGGAAGAAGCAGAAAGTAAATTTGAAGAAGTTCAAGAAGCTTCAAGTTCTTCGTCAATCAATTGGCTAGCATTTATAGCTTTAGTGACTGCTGCTATTGTTTTAGCAAAAAAAGCCTTTTCTGAAGCCCAATCAGATATTGAAGATGCAGAAAAAAGACGCAGAAGACAACGTCGAAGTTCGAGTTATAGCAGCAGTTGGTCTTCTAGTGGAAGTTCAAGCAGTAGCTCGTCTAGTAGTAGTTTTGGCGGAGGAAGTTTCGGCGGCGGCGGAGCTTCTGGAGGTTGGTAGATTTAAGAAAGTAAAACAAAATATAGAAAGGAGCTGGTTTTTGATGAATCGCATAACGACTATTTTAATTGCGATTGTAGCTATAATTGTTATTCTTGGTTGTGTAATTGGTAGTACTGTTTTGAATACTTACAATTCTCTTCAAAGAGCTGATCAGGATGTTGAAAATCAATGGGCAAAGGTTGAGAGTAAATATCAACGCCGCTTTGATTTAATTCCAAATCTTGTAAAATCTGTTAAAGGGAGTATGGGACAGGAAGAAAAAGTATTTGGCGATATTGCTGATGCAAGAACAAGATATGCAGGTGCATCTTCAGGTTCACAAGAAAAAATAGATGCAATGGGCGATCTTGAATCAGCTATTGGCAGGCTTCTTGTTATAATGGAAAACTATCCAGAATTAAAATCTATTGATCGTGTTCATGATTTGATGATTCAGCTTGAAGGTACGGAAAACCGGATCAGTGTTGAAAGAGACAGGTACAGTGATGAGGTAAGAAAGTTTAATGATAGAATTGTAACTTTTCCTACAAACATTATCGCTTCGGCTTTTGGTTTTAAAGAGAAACCTTTTTTTGAAGCTGAAAAAGGAGCAGAAAAAGCACCTGAAGTTGATCTCTAAACAATTAAGTAAAACTTAAAGGCGGGATTAATTATCATAAATTGGATAATTAACCCCGCCATTTTTTTATAGAAAATTTGATAAAATTTGAGATTGTATAATATTAATGTTTGAGGAGGAGATTAAATCTCCTCCTCACTATTCTACTTTTTCTTTCTTTCAGGCAGTCTTGAGAAATAGGAATAGTGTCCTGTAGCCATTGCTGAAACAATTACTTTAACCATAGTTTACCTCCTTCCTTTTACAAGTTAAATCACTGCTATTTAATCCCTTTAATACTTTTGCAATTCCTCGACATCCTGCCCGACAACTGTCTAATCTTTCACAATTTTTGCAATATCCAGAAACCTTGGATTTTATATTTCGTAGGTCGCAAAGAATTTTATTTTTATGCCAAATTTCATCTAGGTTATCAGTTAAAGCATTACCTAATCTAAATTCGTCAGAAGCTAGGGCTGCACAGGGATATATATCACCATTTGGAGATATAGATATTAATGTATGTCCGGCTGGACATCCTGCTGAATGAAGTTTTTTTTGTTCTTCTAAAGTTAGTGAATGGTGTAAATTACAAACAGAACCACAGTCTATTGTTGCCTCTGGCATTGTATTTTCTCTTTCACATAAATCGGCTATTAATTTTCCATATTCTTTGTAATCTGGCACCAATTTTTTAAATATATCAAGAGGCAGATCACCTTTTTTAAGTTTTATCAAAGTTATACCTGATATTTTTTTATCTGCAAGAAAATCTATAAAATCAGGAATATCAGAAATGTTGTTTTTAGAAACTACACAATCTACTCCAACTTTTATACCTATATCTTGTAATAGTTCCAAAGATTTTAAAGCTCGATCGTAACTGCCAATGTTTCGTAAAGTTTCATGAGTTTTTTTAATATGTGAGTCTAAGGAAACTTGTGATTGTTCTAGTCCTGCTTCATAAAGTTCTTTTATCTTTTGTTTATTCAGGTACCACCCATTAGTTGTCATATTACAAGCACATTCTTGTGAATTTATATCATTTGCAAGTTCTATAATATCTCCTCTTAAAGTTGGTTCACCACCAGTTAAACCTATTTGAAAGACACCCCACACACTAAGTTTTTTGATTATTTTTTTATAATCTTTTGTTGAAAGTTCTTCTGAATTTCCTTTATGAATTTTTCTTACTGAACAATATTTACATTGCATATTACATCGGCTTGTTATAGAAAGATGGGCGATTATTGGAGCATTGTAGATGGGATTTTCACCTTTTGCTTTAATTAATAAATCATCAAAGTTTATCTTTCTTTTTTTAGGTTTGTAATTTTTAAAGTATAAGATATCTAAATCGGCTAGTTCTTTGACAATTTCAGGACTGTCATTGGTAATTTTTTCCAAAGGAGCATATCTATTTAAATTTCCTTCTTCATTTTTAGATAGTTTTACAACAATTCCATCTTTGTTTAAGATAAATATTTCATTATCTTTTTTAGTAATTTTTCTTACATTTTTATACATTCCTACCTCCAACAATAGACATCACCTATATGATGTTTGTTAAATAATGCATATGAATTGGCAATACATCCTCCCCCACATTCTTTTTTAAAATTGCATTTTATACATTTTCCTTTAAGAAGGTTTTCATTAAATAGTTTTCTTATTTTATGTACTCTTTTTGATTCCCAAATTTCTTCTAGAGAATTTTTTCTTATATCCCCTATTTCTATTGGAAGAAATGAACATGGAATAACTTGTCCTGATGAAGTAATTTCAAAAGTTGTTTTAAATGCTTCACATTTATATTTGGTGCTTAAAACTTCTAAATTTGTTTTTAAATCTAGACCAAAAACTGGTCTTATTTCAAAATATGTTTTGGAATTAAGTTCTTTTGCTTTTTTATTAATTCTTAATATATATTTTTTATATTGAAGAGGAGACATCATAAAACTTTTTTGAGCTCTTCCTATTGGTGAAATTGGAACAATGCTATGGACCTTTACTCCAAGGTTAGAAAGAATGGGCATAATATTTAATATTTCTTCAGTATTTTCTTGCATGAGAGTAGATTGCACTCTGACCTCTATCTTGTTATCTATTAAATTTTTGATTGCATTTATTGCTTTTTTATATGCACCTTTATATCCTCTATTCTTATCATGGAAGTATTCAGTACCATCAAGTGAAATTTTTACTACAGAAACTCCATATTTTTTTAGTCTTTTACTTGTTTTTTTGTCAATAAGATTGCCATTTGAAGTAATTCCAACTCTGGGGATTTTTTCTGCAGCAGATTTTAAAATTTTAAAGAAATCTTTTTTTAGGAGAGGTTCTCCTCCTGTTAAGGTGAGCTTTAAAATTCCAAATCTTTCCATCTGGTTTATAATTTTCATAATTTCGTTCGCTGTGAGTTCATTTTTGTTTTGAGAGCCAGAATTATTACCGCAATGATTACATTTATAATTACAAAGTGAGGTTATTTCAATTGTTGACATGAGAGGTTTTGAAGTATAATTTTTAGGTTTTTCATCAATCCCTTTGTTAAAGATAATTTCTTCATCTTTGGTTTCTTCCAAATATCCTTTGTTAATCCATTCTTTAATTTTTTCATTATAGAAATGATGTTTTCCATTTATGGCAAGCCAAAAAAGAAATGCTTCTTTTCTGTCAGTAATTTTTGTTTTATTCTGATTTTTTCGATTTATAATATAAATATAGCTTCCATGTCTTTCTAATCTGATATATGTTTGTTTAGTTTTTTTAAACGTCATTATGACGCAAACTCCTTTCAAAAAAATTAGAATATATTTATTTCTTTATATTTTTTTGATCTGAAAGTATAAAAATCAGCCGGTCTATGCTGTAATCCCTCAGTCTTATTGCCTGTTTTTCGTATTAATCCTAGATTTAGAAATTTTCTTCTGAAATTTCGTCTATCAAATTTTTTGTTTAAAATAATTTCATATATATTTTGCAGTTCTGGAAGTGTAAATTCATTATGCAATAAAGTGTATATTATGTTTGAATCCATTAATTTTATTCTTAATCTTTTTAAAGCTAGATTTACAATTTCTTTATGGTCGAAAGCAAGTTTTGGTAATTTTTTTATATTCCACCATTTAGCATCTTGTGTTTTTGGAGTTTTTTGCAAAACCGAAACTTTCTTTTTATCTATTAAGGCCAGATAGGAAACAGAAACCATTCTTTTTCTTGGATCTCTCTTAGGATCTCCAAAAGTGTAGAATTGTTCTAGATATATATTTCTTAAACCTGTTTTTTCTTTAAGTTCTCTCTTTGCAGCAAAATCTACTGATTCATCTTTATAAACAGCTCCACCTGGTAGAATCCATTCTCCTATATAAGGTGTATGTCCTCTTTTAACTAAAATATTTTTGACTTTACGTTCTTCTACTGTAAAGACAACTATATCTACATGAATTCCTTGATTTTTATATCGTGGGTTTTTTAAATCCATATTATTTGTGTCTCCATGACACATATTATCAATAAAAAAATAATTTGTCAAGAGGAAAATTATAAATTGCCATTTTATTAAGTGTTTTAAGGAAAAAATGCGGTGAAAATTTGTCTATTTTTTCATTAAGTGTATTCAAAGTTCATAATGTCTTTAAGTTTTTTTGTTGCTTTTTTAATATCTGGTTGGCCAAATATAGAACCACCAGCCACCAATATGTTCGCGCCGCATTTTACTAATTTTCCAGCATTTTCTGGATTTATTCCCCCATCAACTTCAATTTTGGTTTGCAGTTTATTTTGAGTAATTATTTCTTTTATTTCTTTTATTTTATTTTCTGATCCTTTGATAAATTTTTGAAAGGATTTACCAGGATGTACTGACATAATCAAAACAAAATCCACCAGATGAAGAATATTTATAATTTTATCAATTTCTGTTTCAGGATTTAATGCTATTCCAATTTTAATTTGTTTTTTTATATTTTTAATTTTAAAAATAACATCTTTTGGATTATCAACTACTTCAAAATGAAAAGACAACATATATGCGCCAGTTTTAATAAAATTTTCAGCATGCATTATAGGATTTTCTGCCATTAAATGAACATCAAAAGGAAGTTTAGATATTTTTTTAATTCTTTCCATTTCATCAATGCCTACTCCCCTATTAGGAACAAAAATTCCATCCATAAAATCGATATGAATATAATCTGCTCCACCTTTTTCTGCTTTTACAACTTGTTCTTCAAGATTTTCGGAATCAGTCGCCAAAATCGAAGGAGCAATTTTTCCATTTTCCATTTCCACTTACCTCTTATTTTATTCATCAGCTGTCTAATTATTATTTTTTCTTTTTATCTCCATAATATATCTTTCTTATTGGCCAGGAGATTTCGATTTTTTCTTTGTCATAGCGTGCCTTTAATTCTTTAATAAATTCATGCTTAATTATAAATCTTTTAAAATATTCTTCAGCCTGCAAATAAACAGTAAAGTTAATATTTGAATCACCAAATTCATTATATCTGATAAAAGGTTTATAATCTTTGACGGCACCAGATGTTTTTTTCTGAATTTTTTTGGCAACATCAATTGTAACTTTTTCCACTTTTTCTAAATTAGAATTATAGGATACCCCACATTCTACCAAAACTCCCAATTCTTTTTTTATCAATGAATAATTAGTAAGTGTGGTTTTGGCTAGTTTTGAATTTGGCACCACTATGATATTATTGGTGATTGTTTTTATTTTTGTCGATCTCCAGCCGACATCTTCAACATATCCAGAAACCCCTTCTTCAAGTTCGATAAAATCATTAACATTAATAAACTTGTCAGATATGATATGCAGTCCAGCAAAAAGATTTGACAAAGTATCTTGTAAAGCCAGCCCTATTGCCAAACCTCCTAATCCCAATGTGGCTATCAAAGGAGTTATTTCTATATTAAAGTGACTTAAAATTATCAAGCTGGCAATTAAGTAAATTGCAATATTAATAATTTTGCTGATCAATTGAGGCATTTTTTCAAATTTTTTCTGAACTTTGAACCAACGGGCAATTGAAATTGTTATAATTTTAGAAAATATTGCTGAAAATATTAAAATAAAGAATACGAAAAAAACTCTCATAATCCATAAGTTATATAATTCAGGGAGTTTGAGAGTTTTGAAAGCAAAATAGGAACCTATTGCTAGAATAAGGATGAAAAGAAGATTTGCTGTATCGTTTAAAATAATATCATCAATTTTATTTTTAGTTCTTTTTACAATTTTTTTGAGAATTTTTTTTGAAAGAAAGGTAAAAATTTGAGCGATAAATAAAGTTGTTGCTAAAATTAGAACAAATAAAAGATATTCATTTTGAGCAAATAATTCATTTAAAGACATATTTTACACCTTTCTTATATTTTTAAAAAGTTATTTTAAATATTCAATATTTTTTTCTTCATATATTTTATGTTATTTTAATCTATTTGGATAACTTGCCATCCATATTTCTCAATTTCTTGCATTTTTTCTCTTTGATTTAATTTTACTAATTATATTACCGATTAAAACACCAAATAGACCATAAAAAATATTCATAGGCAAAAGAAAAAATAACCAAGAGATAATCTTCTCCGAGAGAGGCGAAGTACTTGTAATCCAATGTCCCACAGTTCCACTGATGGCTATATAAGGTATTAAATATATAATAGCTACCCATCTTATTATTGGAACACTTATTAATAATAAAGAAACCCATGGTGAAAGTAGTCCCAGAATAAAACCTATTATATATCGTTTTTTTAAAAATTTTTTCATTTTTTCTTTCTGCATATTGGCATATTTTTCTATTCTTTAGTTTTATCTTGAATTTTTATATTACTCTTAGCTTTTTCTCTTCTTTTCTTCTCAAGAATTATAAACACTACAACTAGAATCAACAATAATAGTGATAATGTACCTGTAGTATACCAGAAATATGGACCTGCAAGCATTTCCCAAAAAGACAATTCATGCTGTTCTGGTGGATCTACTTTTTCCTTCTCAACTATTATCTTTAAGTCAAAAAAGTCTACTATCTTACTGCCTTTATCATCTTTTTGAGCTTGAGCCTGAATGGTATATGAACCGGCATCAAAATCAAAAACAGGTAAATCTATTGACCAGATTCCATCTTCAGCTACATAAGCATCATAAGCTAATTCCCCCATGAATATAACAACTTTTGCTTCCTCAAATGAGGTTCCAATCAATTTTAATTTGTCCCCTTCTTTTATTTCTAATTCATTAATAGGTGCATCAATTCTTTCGTTATTTTTTTCAATATAAGTTAATATTGGTGATGCTATATTTAGATCTACCTCTGCCTGTGCCTCTTCTGCAGATTGTGTTGGAATTTTTACATCTGTATCTGGTGGTATTGGTTCATCATTTGACGGAGTTGAATTATCACCTGGTGGTGTTGGTTCATCATTATCTGGCTGTGAAGGTGGAGTAGCTTCATTATATCCCCATGTCATAAAATCCATATCTCTTGATTGAGGCGATCCATCATGATAAGCAAAACCATTTGAATCGCAATCAACATTAGATGTATAATACCATTTTGTATGACCCGAATCCGGCTCTAAGTGAATCGAATAATAAATTCCTGGAGTTACTTTTACATCAAAACCACTCATATAATGAGTTATTCTTCCTGCCCAATCGTTTGTTTTTTGTTCAGTGGCAATAATATCATCATTATTATCTCGTAGTGTGAAATTCCATTTATTTCCTGAACCATCAGATGTGACACTTGCAGATATTATTGTGATGTGATTCATCGATGGTTTGAAATAATGTTTTACTCCACCGCTACGCAGAATTGATATATTGCCAACAACTGCTGCACAGCTTTGATCAATAGCTCCTGGTGGTGCTGCTTTAGTTTTTTGCATTGGGAATAACAAAAATACCAAACTAAAACAGATTAGTCCTGTAATAATTTTTTTAATTTTCTTCATATGTCCTCCATTTATATATTATTATTTATTTTATTTCACTTTTTCTTATAAATTTAAAAATATTTCTTTATATCAAGCCAACCTGAAAGATCTTTCTGACTTTCAACATATCCTCTATAATCAATTTCTCCACCCTTGTGAGCCCCAATGTGTAAATGTTTTCTTTCATAACCTGAATATTCGCTCCTATCATCTGCCAAGACTCCAATTTGAATTCCAGCTGACAAGAAATCTCCAACAGAAATATTTGTATCATATAATATATGGCCGTAAAGTATTGTAACTGGCTGACCATCAATTGTTCCTTCTTGAACAATGACTCCTCCGTAACCAGATACAATTTTCTTTTCTAAAATTTTGCCGTCACAAATTGCAAAAACTGGTGTTTCCTCTGAAAGTTCATTATCTAGTGTCTCGAAGTCAGTCCCGGTATGATAACCAGAAAATTTTTCAGGCTGTACAGGGGAATTATCTGGAGTTATTTTTATTCCAAAAGGTTTTTTGGTAATGCGTTTTTCTGAATTTTCAAGTGGTGGTTTTAAAAATTCTTCTTCTGCAATTTCTTTTTCTTGATTTCTTTCAATTTTTTCAATTATTGAATTTTCCTGAACAAAAGATTCTTCAGAAGATTTGTTTTCTTTTACAAAATACAAATAAATTAACAAGATAGATACTGTAATAACAAAAAAAAGAAAAATTAATATTTTTAATTTCTTATTCATTAAAAGAACCTTCTAATATATGGGTTTCAGGAATTTCGTCTAGTCCATTAGCTTTTGTCTCTTCTGTAATTACTACTTCAGGATAATTATTTTTATCTTCGTTAACAGTGTATTCTAGTTCCCAATAATCTCCTCTTTTGACCATTTTTCCTGTAGAGAAAAAATTAGACCCAGAAACTAACCAGCCTTCGTAAAATTTACCTGCAGAAGGATCAGGTATTTCTGCTTGAACTGTATGGATAAATTTTCCATTAATAATCCTACGGGTTGCTGTTCCTGAACCATCCCCTTTTATTGGACCTACTGCAACCAGATTTATTACTTCTTGAGCATCTCCATCTTTTTCTATTGGTTCTTCTTGAGTTTCTTGCTGGGTGGTTTGTGAATCTTGGGTTTCTGTAAAAAATAAAAAATATACTCCAATTCCCAATGCTAAGATTATTACCAATGAAACAACTAATGTTAATGTTTTTTTATTCATTTTCCCTCCCGAAACCTTTGCTGTATGATTATTCATTACAAAGGTTGAGACCCCGTTGGCCCGCTTCGCCGCCCGCTTCGCCGAATCGAGGCGAGAATCGAGGCGAGAACGTTAGTGGATGACGGGGCATTATTATATTATATTTTCTATGTAACTTTTGGGGATTTTACAATCATTAGCTCCTTGAATTATAATATCACGATAAATTTTATTTGGCTTTCTTTTATTTTTTCCAATTTTAAAATAGATTATAGTTTTACAAATATTACCCTCATTATCCTTTACTTTAAATTTTTCTCTGGAATAATTATTCGGATATTCTTCACATATATCTAAATTTTTTAAATCATTATTATTAATTTCATAAAGCCCGCCTTAAACTCTGTCATTTTCTGATTTTATAATATTAGCCACTGCCCCATCTCTTGATTTAGAATATCCATCGTATATTAAACTATAGTCATCAAGGTATGCTCTTTTCAAAAATTTGCTTTCAGGACATTGTTGCTTCATTTGTTTATGATTCATGTTAGAACCATATGCAAAATATTTCATTTTTTAATTTCTTTTATTTAGATAAATATGGTAAATATTTTATTTGTTTATAACTCTTTTAATCATGAAATTTATATTTTCATTAGCGTTTTGGTAAGTAATTTTGATATCTGGATGATGGTTTTGCCAAACTCTAAAAACTTCATCAGCAAATGCCTGTCCAACCGTGTCAACTTTTTTAAAATCTAAAACAATATTTTTGAATTTATATAATCAACTTATAATACACATTGCTTGAGAACTAGTGATAAAAATTGTATTTATTTCATA